>OFDC01000015.1_pt1 | contig 270609 bp, 294 predicted proteins | sample 1520941 | NCBI WGS metagenome assembly OFDC01 (sample SAMEA94258168, study PRJEB24077) | hot springs metagenome | biome: Aquatic biome; feature: Water | place: India | collected 2012-12-06 | depth 5 m
AGGGGCGCGCCATGGCGCGCCCTTTTCAATTGCAGGTGACCAGCCGTGTGAACCCCTGCGCGACCTCCGCCAGGTCTTCCGGGGCGACCGGGGCCGCCGCTTTGGCCACCACCGGCTCGACCCCGTTCTGCGCCAGGAACAGCTTTGCAATCTCGCCCCGGATCGCAAAGTTCACGTTTTGCGGCACCGTTCCATAACTCTTCATCGCGTATTCGTCGCTCAACCGCGCCACGACCACGCCCACGACCTGTCCCGCCCCGTTCAGCACCGGCCCGCCCGAGTTGCCAGGCTGCACCGGCGCTGAAATCTGCATGTTGATCCCGTCGCCCCCGATCCCCTTCGTGCTTGTGACCGCACCCCGCGTCACGTTCAGCCCGCCGAGAAGCCCCGACAACGGATACCCCACCACCGTCACATCCGAATTCAGCCGCGCCGGACTGTCGGCAAAGACGGCAGGCGCCGCGCCCGAAAGACCGTCAACCTGCAAAAGCGCCAGATCGAACACCTCGTCCTCGGCAAGGACTTTGGCCGCATTCCCATCCACTGTCAGGCTGCCACAGCCCGAAATGACATGCTGGTTGGTCAGGACCGTGCCGGTTTCCGTCACCAGGAACCCGGTTCCGGTCCCCGAGGGCGCGGGCTCGGGGGCCGGTTCAGCCTTGGCGACGTTTGCCCCCGGCGAAGGGCGCGATGGGGTTTCCGGGGCCTCGTCCGCCGCCAGAAGGCCCGCCAGAACCTCGACACCCGTTGCCAGCCTGCCCGGTGAAATTCCGATCGCCGGGGCATAACCGGGCGCAATGCTTCCGGTGATCGCTGCAAGCGCCCCGGCGTCGCGATCTTCGCCTGAGATCATCAGCGTCGACCAGCCGCCGCCCCGCAGGTCCGAGCGGGTGTAAAGCGTCACCCCCTCCGCTGTCCGCGCCGAGGTGATCCACAGCTTCGGCCGCCGCACGGTATAGGCCTCACCCACCGCCTGACGCATCGTGTACAGATGATAGCTTTCCGCCGCCGCGCCGCTGTCGATGGTCATCGAATAGCCGATGGACCGCCTGCTCACGTTCATGTTCACGAAGCTGTCGGACGGCGCGCCATCGACCAGCACCGCCGTCGGCACCAGAAACGACATGTCCAGCGCCGAGATGTATTGCCGCTCCCAGCCTTCCGCATTGATCACCGAAAAGGCCTGCATCGCGGCGTAGACCGCATCGGCATTGGTGACAAAGGCCGCCGATCCTCCGTGCTGCGCCGTAAAGCGTTCCAATGCGCGCTGGCTTCCGTTGCCCCAAGCCCCGTCGATCAGTCCATTGTAGACATTGGCAAAGGCCAACCCCGCCTGCAGAAGCCGCTTCTCCTGATCGGTCAGCATCCGGGCATCAAACTCGTCACCCAACTGATCGGCGGTAAAGGCCCGTGCCGGAGCCGCATGAACCAGGACAAGCAGGACAATGACAAGGATGCGCAAGATCACGGCTCCGGAGAATGCCCTATCCTTCGCGCGGAATGTGGCCCGGTCAAGGCCTTCACACCTAGTGCGTGTATACAGCGCCGCGCGGACTTCCTTGCCCCTTCAGGCAACCCCAACTCCCGCGCGAGCAATGATCAAACCCTAACACTTCCCTAACGCCCGCGCCCAACCCCTTGATTTGAAACGCCCCGAAAACCTGTCCACCGTGGACACCTACCCCATGAACTCCACTGAGAGGACCGTCGGCAGATGCCGGGCGACCTCCTCCCAGGTCTCCCCCTCATCGACCGACAGAAACACCGACCCCGAGTTCGTCCCGAACGCCACCCCCCCGGGACAGGAGGCCATCCCCTGCCGCAGCACCGTGAAGAAGCAGTCCTTCTCCGGCAGCCCCTTGCCCTTCCCCGCCCAGGTCTCCCCGCCATCCTCGGTCTTCCAGACCAAGGCCCGCGCCCCCACCGGATACCGCCCCATCGAGTCCCCATTCAGCGGGAACACCCAGAACACCCCCGGCTTCGTCGGATGCGCCGCCACCGGGAAGCCGAAGGTCGACGGCAACCCCGCCGTCACCTCCTCCCACACCTGCCCGCCATCGCGCGACCGATACACCCCCTGGTGGTTCTGCATGTAGATCAGCCCCTCCGCCGCCCCGAACGCCAGGTTGTGGACGCAGCTGAAAATCTCATCCTCCCGCCGGAACTCCACCCCGTCCCCCCAATCCCGAGCCAAAGCCCCCGCAGGCCCCGCCCGGTTCCCCCGCCGGTTCCGCATCGCCCAACTTGCACCCCCATCCCGGCTCTCGAACACCCCCGCCGCCGAGATCCCCACCCACAACCCGCCCTTCTGGTCGCTCAGGATCGTATGCAACGTCAGCCCCACCGCCCCCGGCATCCACTGGTCCGCCCCCGGCTGATCCGTCAGCGCCTCCAACCTGGCCCATGAGACCCCACCATCCACGCTCTCGAACAGATACGCCGGCTTCGACCCCGCCAGCACCCGCCCCCGGTCGTAACAGACCGACCACAGCTGCTCCGCCCCCTCGAACGGCCCCTTCGACACCGACCACTCGCCCCCACGACGCCGCCAGACCCCCGCGCCTTCCCACTTGCCACCCCCGGCCGCCAAAATCTCCCCCCCGCGCCCGATCGCATGGTTGATCGGCCAGCCCTCGCAAAACGGGCCCGCCACCCTACCCTCATTCAGCACGAACAACCCCTTCGTCGTCCCGACCAGGATCTCCATCGCCGCCTCCCCCGCTTGGCCTCCCCCCAAGCCTACGCCCCTCCCGCCACAATGCACGCCCCATTTTCCTGACCATCTGGACAAACTTCGCCCGACCCCGCTTACTCCCAGCAAAGGAGTCGCCCATGCCCCGCAAGATCATCATCGACACCGACCCCGGCCAGGACGACGCCGTCGCCATCCTCCTCGCCCTCGCCTCGCCCGAGCTTGAGGTCCTCGCCCTCACCACCGTCGCCGGCAACGTCCCCCTCCCCCTCACCACCCGCAACGCCCGCCAGATTGTCGAGCTCACCGGCAAACCCACCCCCATCTACGCCGGGTGCGACGCGCCCCTCAAACGCAAGCTCGTCACCGCCGAATACGTCCACGGCAAGACCGGCCTCGACGGCATCCCGCTCCCCGACCCCACGCACCCGCTGGAGCCCCTGCACGCCGTCGACCACATCATCGACACCCTCCGGCGTGAGGCCCCCGGCACCGTCACCCTCTGCCCCCTCGGCCCCCTGACCAACATCGCCACCGCCTTCCAGCGCGCCCCCGACATCGCCGCCCGCGTGGCCGAGATCGTCCTGATGGGCGGCGCCTATTTCGAGGTCGGCAACGTCACCCCCGCGGCCGAGTTCAACATCTACGTCGACCCCGAAGCCGCTGAAATCGTGTTCAAATCTGGCGTGCCGCTGGTGGTCATGCCCCTGGACGTCACCCACAAGGCCCTGACCTCGCGCGCCTGGGTGGAGGAGATGCGGCGCTTAGGCACCCCCGTCGGCCAGGCCGTCGCCTCCTGGACCGATTTCTTCGAACGCTTCGACACCGCCAAATACGGCAGCGAAGGCGCCCCCCTGCACGACCCCTGCGTGATCGCCTACCTCTTGGAGCCCGCCCTCTTCCACGGCCGCCACATCAACGTGGAGATCGAGACCGGCTCCGATCTCACCCTCGGCATGACCGTCGCCGACTGGTGGCGCGTGACGAACCGCGAGCCGAATGCGATGTTCATGGGCTCCGTCGACCGGGAGGGGTTCTACCGGCTCTTGACGGAGCGGTTGGGGAGGTTGTGACGACCACTTGCATAGTCCGGACAAGCAACCGTTAACCTTCATCGCGTTGACACAACGCACTTCCAACTGCTTTACTCATGTTGAAATGCAGCAATAGACGGTAAACCCAAAACGTTACGTCCAAAAGTCTTTCGCGCAGTCTGCGCCGGTCCAACTACGAGGATTTCTTGCCGTGAGGGCATTTACATTCGCCGTTTGCATGCTTCTGTCAACCAGTGTGTCGGCCGAAGAAAGATCGGACATAGTGGCAAAGTGCATTTCTGCATTTGCCAGCGGCGATCAGGCTGCATATGATGTTCTGGCGGCGGAAGTCCGAGGCTGGGGAACAATCCCCGATGAAAAGCTGAAGCAGGCCGCTGCGGCATGCTTGGCACTGTCATCCGGAACTTCGCAGCAAGTAACAGATGGCGCACAAGCAGGGGCTAACTCGGCGCCCGAAGTCGAGATTGATGCGCTTGATTCCTACCTTAAGCGACTTGAAGAATATCCGGAGTCCATTGGAGCCATTGCCAAGGAGCTAGCTGGCAACTCGGGCTTCAATGCGGTGACAGATGAACGCTCAAAGAAACTTGAGGAAGCTCTTCTGGCCTATGTTCGTCCACTGCCTTCCAGTAAAGCCGAGGAGAACTTGGTTGCTTACCAGGCATTGGTCCGCCTGATGCCGGACAACGATACCTACTCCGAGAAAGTAGATGTCTATACCAAGTCAATCAAGGCGCAAGCGCAAGCAGACAGGGAACGACAAGCAGGGATCGTCAAGAAACTCGTCAAGAAGACGGAAGAATTCGATGGATCGTCGTGGTATCGACATCCGTCATCGCCCCGGTACCAGGATACCCAGTCTTATGTGACGCTTTATGTCTTAGAGTCTGGCTCTGGCAAGCGGTCAATAGAATTCTTCATCAATTACACAAGTCGAACGGGTTGGCTATTTGTGGAGTCAGCACAAATCAACGTCGATGGAAAGATAACGAATCTTCCACCAACACAATGGCTTCGCGACAACGACACCGAGATTTGGGAATTTGCTGGATACCGGGATAATCCAGCACTCTTGGAACTAGCGCGCCAGATAGCAGAATCAGAGAGGGCTGTTGTCAGATTCAATGGCCAGCAATTCTATGATGACCACGTGATCTCACAAAAAGAAAAGTCTGTCATCAAGGATATGTTGCTTGCTTGGGAGCAAATGAAGAACTGACCAGACCTATAGATGGTCTGTTGAGTCAAGCACCCCCACCGGCAACCACAACGTCCTCGTCCCCGCCGGGAACTCCAGCCACTCCGCCTGCCCCAGATACCAAGCCCTTGCGGCCTCGTCCTTTGCCTGCACCAGAACCGCTGCGATGCCGATGCTCTGAGCGGCCCCCGCAATCCGGCGCAGGGCGTCGGACAGGAGGCTCGCCCCCAGACCCCGGCCCGCATACTCCCGGTCCACCGCCAGCCGCCCGATGATCGACACCGGCACCGCATCCGGCGCGTTGCGGCGCAGCTTGCCCGGTGCCGCCTCGCGCTGCACCGCCCCGGCGGACAGGCAGTAATACCCCGCCACCCGCGCGCCCTCGCAGACGACATAGGTCCGGGAAAACCGGCTTTCGTTCTTCAACGCCCGCTCCCGCAGCCAGTCGTTCAGCACCGGCACGCCGCAGTCGAACTGTGACAGGTCATGCGCCGTGGAAATCGCAACCGGCGCGCTCAGCCCCATCGGCCAACCCCAAGCGCCTCCCCTCCCCCGCGTGGGGAGGGGATGGGGGTGGGGGGCACGCCGCCAGTCACTCCCAAACCGGCTTCCGCGCCATGAGCCGTTTCAACTTCGGCCCCGGCGCGGGCGGATTGTCCAGCGCCTGCACGAAGGCGTCATAGGCCCCGATCTCCAGCACGAACAGCCGCTGATCCAGCAGCACATCAATCGCCTGCCGCCGCGCCGTGTCGATCATGAACTCCGTCCGGGTCTTGCCCAGCATCGCCGCCGCCTCGTCGATCAGCGCGCGGGTATTGGCCTCGATCCGCAAGTTGATGGTCCCCTTGTCCGAGGGTTGCGCCTCAAACGGCGCGGGGGATTCAGCAAGGCCAGAGTGTTTGGTCATGCGGGCATCCTATTCGAGATGTATCCACAATGTCAATACGCTCCACCTGTCATCCCCGCGAAGGCGGGGACCCATTACGGCGGCTCAACACATGGATCCCCGCCTGCGCGGGGATGACACTTGTTCTTAACCACCCCCTTAACAAACCCCTAACGCCCACGCGCAACCCCTTGCTTCTAAACCATAATCAGAAAATGCCCACCGTGGACAGCCGGAGTCCTTTGCGGCCCCCACCTCACCCCAGCGGCAGGACGACCGAGAACCGGCTGCCCTCGCCCACCACGCTCTCCACCCGCAGCCACCCCCGGTGCCGGCTCACGATGTGCTTCACGATGGCCAGCCCCAGCCCCGTCCCCCCCATCTCGCGGGACCGGTGGGAATCGACCCGGTAGAACCGTTCCGTCAGCCGCGGCAGGTGGACCGGGTCGATCCCCTCCCCCTCGTCCGCGACCTCCACCCGCACCGCCGGCCCCCGCACCGTCTCCTCCGGGGTCAGCGAGACCCGCACCACCTGCCCCGCCTTCCCATACTTCAGCGCGTTCTCCACGAGGTTCGTGAAGACCTGCACCAGCTGGTCCGCATCCCCCGGCACCGTCACCGGATCGCCGGTCAGCACGACCGTATCCCCCTCCTTCTCCGCCACCCCCCGCAGCGAGGAAATCACGCTCTCTAGAAGACCCCGCAGCTCCACCGCCTCCTTCGGCCGCACCCTCTCCTCCGCCTCCACCCGGCTCAGCTGCAAAAGGTCCCGCACCAGCCGGTTCATCCGCCCCGCCTCGGCCTCCATGATCCCCAGGAACATCTCCCGGGCCTTCGGGTCGTCTTTTGCCGCGTGTTTCAGGGTCTCGATGAACCCCATCAGCGCGGTCAGGGGCGTGCGCAGTTCATGGCTGACGTTCGCCACGAAGTCCCGCCGCATCGCGCCGGCCTTCTCCTCTTCGGAGATGTCCTTGAAGACGCACAGGACCAGCCCGCCGCCAAGGTTCGACACCGTGGCCTGGAACACCTGTTCCTGCCCCTCGCGCCGCAGCGTCATCCGCGCCTCGACCGAAGCAGCCGGAGTAACGGTGGCGATCGCCTCCAGCACCCCCGGCGCGCGGACGGCGATGGCGGGGTGCCGACCGACAATCCCCTCGCCCAGAAGGCCGGAAGCAAGCGTGTTGCAGGCCAGGATCCGGTCGTCGTTCCGCACCAGCATCGCGGGCAGGGGCAGACCGGTCAGAAGACGGGAAAGCTCCAGGTCTGTCATTCTGGCATCACTCCACCCTTGCGTGTATCGGCTGGCTTGTCTTGCGCCGGAATACCAGTAAATTCGCCGCAGTAAACGTAACTCGGTACGGAGCCGGCCCTTTCCCGGAGCAATTTCGGGAAGAAAGGTCGTCCCCGGCGTGAGTCCCTTCGACAGACGGATTGGCGGCGCCTCACTTGGACGAGGGTGAAGAGATGTCGCAGAAGCTGAGATGCCTGGTGATAGGGATTCCGGAGGCGAAAGCAGCCGAGGGGTCCTTGCGGCCCGAGGAGTTCGCCTCGATCGAGCTTGAAGCCTTCGACAGCTACCTGCCGCTGCCTGCAGCGCTGGAGCTGGTGGTCGCGCCCCTGTTCTGCCGGACATTTGACGCCCTGGAAATCATCGAACGGCTAGGTGCGCAGGACTTCCGCAAGACGCTGCGGGTGGTCGCGCCGAAACTGCCGAACCGGCAGGTGGTGCTTCGTGAGCTACGCAGCCATGCGGCCCGGCAGGGGATCACCATCGAGCTGATCGAGGAAGGCGGACCGGCCGCCTAGACTGGCCGAAGACCGTTGCGGAAGCGGACCGCGTTGGCCTGATAGCTTGCCGCCGAGGCAAGAAGCTTTGCCTTGGCCGTCTCGTCCAGCTGACGCACGACCTTGCCAGGGGCACCCATCACCAGGCTGCCGTCCGGGATCTCTTTCCCCTCGGTAATCAGCGCGCAGGCTCCGATCAGGCAGCCCCGGCCGATCGTCGCCCCGTTCAGCACCGTCGCACCCATCCCGATCAGCGTGCCGTCGCCGATGGTGCAACCGTGAAGCATGGCCTTGTGCCCAATGGTGCAATTCGCACCGATGGTCAGCGGATAGCCCATGTCGGTGTGCAGGACGCAGTTTTCCTGCACGTTCGACCCTGCGCCGACCAGGATCTCTTCGTTGTCTCCCCTGATCTGCGCGCCGAACCAGACCGAGGAACCGGGGCCGATCACCACCTTGCCGATGACGCTTGCGTCGGGGGCCACCCAGGCGGTGGCGTCGATGGTCGGGGCGATGCCGTCAAGCGCATAGATCATCGGGCTTCGAACTCCTCGTTCAGGGCACGGACGAAGGCGGAAAGCTGCGGCTGGCGTTCGCGCTTCAGCCGTTCGGCGGTCAGGATCGTCTTCAGGCTTGCGAAGGTGCGATCCAGATCGTCATTCACCAGCACATAGTCGTATTCGGCCCAATGGCTGATCTCGTCCCGGCTTTTCGCCATGCGACCGGCGATCACCTCGTCGCTGTCCTGCGCGCGGGACCGGAGGCGGCGGTCAAGCTCGGCGATAGAGGGGGGCAGGATGAAGATCGACACGACGTCGCCGCGCATGGCCTGCTTGATCTGCTGGCCGCCCTGCCAGTCGATGTCGAAGACGGTATCGGTGCCCGCCTGCATCGCGGCCTCGACCGGACCGCGGGGGGAGCCGTAGAGGTTGCCGAAGACTTCGGCATGTTCCAGCATGTCGCCGTCTGCGACCATCCCAAGGAAAGCGTCGCGGCTGCGGAAGTAGTATTCGCGGCCGTCTTCCTCTCCGGGCCGAGGGGCGCGGGTGGTGGCTGAAACCGAAAAGCGCATCGTCGGGTCCCAGGCCATCAGCATCCGGCTGAGGGTCGATTTGCCCGCGCCGGATGGCGAAGAGAGGATCAAGAGCAGTCCGCGCCGGGTCATCCGTCATTCCACATTCTGGACCTGTTCGCGCATCTGATCGATCACGGTTTTCAGGTCAAGGCCGATGCGGGTCAGCGCCAGCGACTGCGCCTTCGAGCACAAGGTGTTCGCCTCGCGCATGAATTCCTGCATCAGGAAGTCGAACTTGCGGCCCACAGGCGCTGTGTCCGCGACCAGGGCGCGGGCGGCTTCGACATGGGCGGTGAGGCGGTCAAGCTCTTCGGTGACATCGGTCTTTACCGCGATCAGTGCCAGTTCCTGCGCCAGGCGCGAGGGCTCGACTGCATCGGTCCCGGCCAGGACCCGGGCAAGGGCCTCGCGCAGAGTGTCGGCCTGGGTTACCGAGCGCGCCGATGTCTCGCTTCGGGCTTCGGCGGTCAGCGTCGCGATCCGGTCGAGTTGGGTGGTGAGCACCCCGGCCAAGGCCGTGCCCTCGCTGGCGCGCATGGCGTTGAACTCCGTCAGAAGGCCGGTGAAATCGGCCATGAGCGCCGCGCGCAAGGGCCCCGTGTCGATCTCTTGTCCCGTCACATCGATCACCCCGCGCAGGGTCAGGACATCCGCCGCCGTCGCCTGAGCGAGCGTCACGCCTGCCGCCATCGCCGCCGCCTCGACCCGCCCCAGCGCCGCCAACGCACCGGAAAGCGCCACCTCGTTCAGCCGGAACGCCGCGTCCCCTGCCCCGTCCTCCTGCGTCACCTTCAGCGTCAGTCCGAGATTACCGCGCGGCACCGCCTTCTGCAGTTCCGCCCGCAGCGCAGCCTCCAGCCCCTCGATCCAGTCCGGCACCCGCAGCCGCAGGTCCAGCCCCTTGCCGTTCACCCCCCGCAGGTCCCAGACCCAGGCATAGCCCTCTGCCGAACCACGCCGGGCCGCAAAACCAGTCATCGAGATCATCGCACCCACTCGCCCGCGGTGTTTACCATTTGATTAGATTTTCGGCCGAATCTGACCGATCCGGGGTAAGGTTCCTTCATGGCGCGGCGGGCGGATGCCCCGCAAGGGGCCAGACGCACGGATGGAGACAAAGATGACCCTTGGGATTTTCGATCGACTTAGACCGCGCCGCGATGCCGGTGGTCCCGTGGTGATCGAGGGTCTGTCGCAGACCCGTGCCTATTGGGAAGGCTTGCGCGGCACCTCTGCCCTGCCCCAGCGCCGTCAGATTGATCCGCGCGGCCTGGCTGGCGTCCTCGATCGGGTGTTCCTGGCGGACCGCATCGGCAAGGGCCTGGCACAAATCCGGATCGCGGGCTCGGCGCTTGGCGATTTCGCGGGAACGGATGTGCGTGGCCTGCCGCTCTCTTGCCTTTTCGGCCCCGAATCGCGCGGGCTTCTGTCGGACACGCTGGAACAGGTCTTCGCCGACCCCGCCCTGGCCGAGCTTGACCTCGGCTCCGACCGGGTTCCCGGCGGTGGAATCGTCGCGCGGCTCCTCCTCCTTCCGGTCGAAGATGAAACCGGCGGACGTCTCGTCCTTGGCATGCTTGGCTTTGCCGACCCGCGTCCGGCGCGCTGCAAGCTGCAGATCCTGGCCCGCCGCGAGGAAAAGCTGACCCTCGCCCCGATCCCGGCGCCCGAGCCCGAGGTCGTCCCGTCCGTCGTCCCGATCCGCCGCATGCGCCACCTGGCGCTGGTGCACAGCAGCCAGTGAAAAAGCGGCAGGACCAGCCCGCCGCCTTTCCCGTTTTCCCCTAGATCACAGCGCCACGCGGCGCGCGTCTTCCCGCTGCGAGGACAGCTCTTCGGCCACCAGGAACGCCAGTTCCAGCGACTGCGAGGCGTTCAGCCGCGGGTCGCAGGCCGTATGATAACGGTCGGCGAGGTTTTCGTCGCTGACCGCGCGCAGGCCGCCGGTGCATTCGGTCACATCCTTGCCGGTCATCTCGAAATGCACACCACCGGGGACGGTGCCCTCGGCCTTGTGGATCGCGAAGAATTCCCGCACTTCGCGCAGGACGCTTTCGAACGGCCGGGTCTTGTAGCCCGAGGCCGCCTTGATCGTGTTGCCATGCATCGGGTCGCAGGACCAGACGACATGCGCGCCCTCCGCCTGCACCGTCTTGATCAGGCGCGGCAGGTTGTCACCGACCTTGCCCGCCCCGAACCGCGCGATAAGGGTCAGGCGGCCGGGTTCGTTTTCCGGGTTCAGCTTGGCCATCAGGACCTTCAGATCCTCGGCCGTGGTCGAGGGGCCGCACTTGAGGCCGATGGGATTCAGCACGCCCCGGCAAAACTCGACATGCGCCCCGTCCGGCTGCCGCGTGCGGTCGCCGATCCAGATCATGTGGCCCGAGCCTGCAACGTTCTGGCCGGTGATCGAATCCACCCGCGCCAGCGCCTCTTCATATTCCAGCAGCAGCGCCTCGTGGCTGGTGTAGAAGTCCACCCGCGCCAGTTCGTTCGCGGTGTCCGAATTCACCCCGGCCGCGTTCATGAAGTCTAGCGCATCAGAGATCCGGTTCGCCATCTCGCGGTAGCGTTCGGCCTTGTCGTGCTCGGCAAAGCCCAGCGTCCAGGAATGCACCCGGTGGATGTCGGCAAAACCGCCGGTCGAGAAGGCGCGGAGCAAGTTCAGCGACGCCGCCGCCTGGGTATAGGCCTGCAGCATCCGGTTCGGGTCGGGGATGCGGGCCTCGGGCGTCGGGTCGAATCCGTTGATGATGTCGCCCTTGTAGCTGGGCAGTTCCACACCGTTGATGACCTCGGTCGGGGCCGAGCGCGGCTTGGCGAACTGGCCCGCCATCCGGCCGACCTTGATGACCGGAACCTTGGCGGCATAGGTCAGCACGACCGCCATCTGCAGCATCACCCGGAAGGTGTCGCGAATGTTGTCGGCAGAAAACTCGGCAAAGCTTTCGGCGCAATCGCCACCTTGCAACAGGAACGCCTTGCCCTCGGCAGCAGCGGCAAGCTGCTTCTTCAATGTCCGGGCCTCACCGGCAAAGACCAGCGGCGGGTATTTGGACAGCTGCGCCTCAACCGCGTTCAGGGCGGCCTGATCGGGATAATCCGGCATCTGGACCCGCGGTTTTGCGCGCCATGCCGCTTTCGTCCATCCCTTGCTCATCATCCACCTCCGGTCCTGGTCAGATCGGGCTGCGGTATACGCCCCCGTTTCCGCCTTTGCAAAGGGCGATTGGGCGAAAACCGCCGCTTTCGGCCCTTGCGGCTGGTCGGAATATGCGGTTCGATGGCCCGCAAACGACATGAACAGGTCGCAGACATGACGCTTGGCCCGCGCAAAGCCACCCAGACCCAGAAGACCACGACGTCACGCCGGTTCATCTTCGTGCTTCTGGACAAGTTCACGATGATCTCTTTCGCGGGCGCGATCGAACCCTTGCGCATCGCCAACCGGGTCTCGGGCGAGACGCTCTACACCTGGGTGCTCTGCGGCGAGGGAACCGAGAAATCCTGTTCCAATGGCGCGACCTTCCGGCTGGAACTGGGGCTGGAAGAGATGGACCGCGAGGACACGATCCTGGTCTGCGGCGGGCTCGACATCCAGCGCACCACCACGAAGGGCGTCGTCAACTGGCTCCGGCGCGAGGCGCGGCGCGGGGTGACCATTGGCGGCATCTGCACCGGGGGCCATGCGCTGGCCAAGGCCGGGCTTCTGGACGGCAAGAAGGCCACGATCCATTGGGAAAACCAGGACGGCTTTGCCGAGGAATTCGAGGATGTGAAGCTGACAAAGTCGGTCTACGTGATGGACGGCAACCGCTGGACCACGGCGGGGGGGATTTCGTCGATCGACCTGATGCTGAAGATCATCGCCGCCGACCACGGCGAGGATCTGGCCAATACCGTGGCCGACCAGATGATCTATTCCACCATCCGCACCGACCAGGACACCCAGCGCCTGTCGATCCCGACCCGTATCGGGGTGCGGCATCCGAAGCTGAGCCAGGTCATCCAGATGATGGAGGGCAACATCGAAGACCCGATGTCCCCCGCCGATCTGGCCGAGGAAGTGGGCATGTCGACCCGCCAGCTGGAGCGTCTGTTCCGCCGCTATCTGAACCGCAGCCCCAAACGCTATTACATGGAACTGCGCCTGCAGAAGGCGCGGAACCTGTTGATGCAGACCGACATGAGCGTCATCAACGTGGCGCTCGCCTGCGGCTTTGCCTCACCCTCGCATTTTTCCAAGTGCTACCGCAGCCACTATTCGACCACGCCCTACCGCGAGCGTGGGACCCAAGGCATGCCCGGCGCGGTGCCGGTCAGGCTGTCGATCTAAGGCGCTTCCCACGCGGGTTAAGACCAGGTTAACACGAAAATCCAAGGCATTGATATTCTTATGGTTCTGCCGTTTGTCCACCGTGGACACTACTCCGCCGGGGCCATCCGGTAGACCGCCCCGTCATAGACCGACAGGAACCAGATCGACCCATCCGGCGCCTCGACCACGTCGCGGACCCGGCCGGTTTCGGGGGCTGCGATCCTTTCCTCGGCAAAGCCCGTCGCGGCGGGGGTGTCCGGGTCAAGCCGACCCAGGAAGTCGCTGTTCAGCGAGCCGAAAAAGATGTCCCCCTTCCACTCCGGGATCAGGGTCCCTGAGTAGACCATCAGCCCCGAAGGCGCGATCGAGGGGTCCCAGTAGTGCAGCGGCTGCTCCATCCCCGCTGCCGCCTGCCCCTCACCGATGCGGTCGCCGTTGTAGTTGATCCCATAGCTGATGACCGGCCAGCCGTAGTTCTTCGCCGCCTCCGGCGCGTTCAACTCGTCCCCGCCCTGCGCGCCGTGTTCGGTGGTCAGAAGCCGCCCCGAAAGATCCAGCGCCGCGCCCTGGATGTTGCGGTGCCCCCGCGACAGCGCCCCCGGCAGCCAGCCCTCCTGCGCGATGGCCGGGCTGCCGTCGCGGTTCAGAAGCACGACCTTGCCGACCGACAGCATCGGGTCCTGCGCATCCAGCCCGTCCGGCCCGGTCCCCCGGTCACCGGTCGTCAGCGCGACGGTCCCGTCCGGCATCTCGACCAGCCGCGCGCCGAAGTGACGACCGCCTGAATAGCCGTCACCGGTGAAGACCGTCCGGAACGCCTCCAACCGGGTGCCATCCTCTGCAAGGCGCCCGACCCCCGCAGCCGTCGCCCCACCCCGATCCACCGGGGCCGAGAAGCTGAGCCAGACTTCCCGGCTGGCGGCGAAGTCGGCGGGCACAAGGACGTCCAGCAGCCCGCCCTGACCTTCCACAAAGACCTCGGGCAGGCCCGCGACCGGGGAGGCGACCCCACCCGCAACGCGCAGCAGCCTGCCCTCCCGTTCGGTGACGAGGAAACTTCCATCGGGCAGGAAGCCGATCGCCCAGGGTTCGGAAAAGCCCGCCGCCACGCTGGTGATCTGCAGGGAACCGGCAGAGGTCTCGACCTCGCCCGCAAGGGTAGCCGTCGGAAGGGCGGCAAGGAACAATGCTAGAGGGGGTCGCATGGAGGCCTCTCCTGCTGGGATGATCCATGACGTAAGTCCGCGCGAACTTCATGCAAGCCTGCCGCGCAAAGCCGTGATCGCGGGCAAGGAGGGGCGCGGGCGACGCACAGCCCCTGCACGCCCTTACGTGACCCTTTCCTTTTGCAAACAGCCAATCTAGGTTCGGCGGCAGGATTTCGATCCAACATGGGAGACATAAACAATGAAGAAACTTCTGCTGGCCGCTTCGGCCTGCGCGCTGATGACGGGTGCCGCTGCAGCCGAGGACGTCAAGCTTGGCATCCTGATCGGCTTCACCGGCCCCATCGAATCGCTGACCGGGCACATGGCCAACGCAGCCGAGGCCGCCATGGCCGAAGTGAATGCCTCGGGCAAAGCCAAGAACACCTATGCCTCGGTTCGCGGTGACTCGACCTGCACCGATGCGGCGGCGGCTACCGCTGCGGCGGAACGGATGGTCACCGCCGAAGGCGTCAAGGGCATCATCGGCGGCGACTGCTCGGGCGTGACCCGCGCTGTCCTGACCAACGTCGCCATGCCGAACGGCATCGTGATGGTCTCGCCCTCGGCCACCTCGCCTGCGCTGACCGCTGACCCGGACAACGGCCTCTTCTTCCGCACCGCGCCGTCGGACGCGCGCGAAGGCGAAGTGATGGGCGAAATCCTGGCCGAAAAGGGCGTGAAGTCGATCGCGCTGACCTATTCGAACTCGGACTACGGCAAGGGCCTGGCCGAAGCGATTGCCGCGGGCTTCACCGCCAAGGGTGGCACCGTGACGATCAACGCGGCACACGACGACGGCAAGGCAGACTACTCGGCCGAAGTCGCGGCACTCGCGGCGGCGGGCGGCGACCTGCTGGTCGTGGCCGGCTACCTCGACCAGGGCGGCAAGGGCATCATCCAGGCCTCGCTCGACACAGGAGCCTTCACGACCTTCGGCCTGCCCGGCGGCATGGTGGGCGACAGCCTGCCCGCGGCCATCGGCCCGGCACTGGACGGGTCTTATGGCCAGGTCGCGCAGTCCGACAGCGCGGGTGCCGGCATCCTGACCGAAATGGGCAAGGCTGCGGCCACCGCCTATGACGCGACCTCGCCCTACACGATGGAAAGCTATGACGCCGCTGCGCTGATCATGCTGGCCATCGAGGCTTCGGGATCGACCGACCCGAACGTCTACAAGGAAAAGATCATGGAGATCGCCAACGGGCCGGCTGACGGTTCGGGCACCAAGATCCTTCCGGGCGAACTGGGCAAGGCGCTGGAGCTGATCGCCGCCGGAACTGCCATCGACTATGACGGCGCGTCGGGCGTGACGCTGATCGGACCCGGTGAATCGGCTGGCCGTTACCGCCAGTTCGAGGTCAAGGGCGGCAAGTACGAAACCGTCACCTTCCGCTGATCAGGGCGCGAGGCACAGTGCACTAACCACGGCCCGGGCGATGACCCCGGGCCGTGGCACAAGGATAAGGCCCCCCGCCCGCATCCACGGGATCGAGGAAGGGCCACGACAGGGGAAGCACATGATCAGGGTCGAGAACCTGCACAAGCATTTCGGCGGGTTTCACGCTGTCGACGGCGCGTCGCTGGAAATCCGGACCGGGTCGATCACCGGCCTGATCGGACCGAACGGCGCGGGAAAGACCACGCTGTTCAACGTGATTGCCGGGCGGTACGCGCCGACCAGCGGTCAGGTCTTCATGGACGGCGAGGACATCACCGGCCTCCCGCCGCACAAGCTGTTCGACAAGGGCCTGCTGCGCACCTTTCAGATCGCGCATGAATTCGGCAGCATGACTGTGCGCGAGAACCTGATGATGGTTCCGCCGCGACAGTCGGGCGAAAAGCTGTGGAACGCGCTTTTTTCACGTGGGCAGGTCGCCGAGGAAGAGGAGCGCATCCGGGCGAAGGCCGACGAGGTGCTGGAGTTCCTGACGATCAGCCATATCGCCGACCAGAAGGCCGGGATGATCTCGGGCGGGCAGAAGAAGCTGGTGGAACTTGGCCGGACGATGATGGTGGACGCCAAGATCGTCTTCCTGGACGAGGTCGGCGCGGGAGTGAACCGGACGCTTCTGAACACCATCGGCGATGCCATCGTGCGGCTGAACAAGGAACGCGGCTACACCTTCTGCGTGATCGAGCATGACATGGACTTCATCGGACGTCTTTGCGACCCGGTGATCGTGATGGCCGAGGGCAAGGTCCTGGCGCAGGGGACGGTCGATCTGGTCAAGAACGACGAACGCGTGATCGAGGCTTATCTTGGCCGCGGGTTGAAGAACAAGCTGAAGGAGGAAGCCGCGCATGGGTGACCCCAGGGGGAACGCGTTTTCTGCGAAAACTCGGATTGCTGATTTTCGTCGAAAATCAGTACTTTGCGCGGCGGTGATCCATGGCTGAGCCCTTCCTGATCGGTGAGAACATGACCGGCGGCTATGGCGCAGTCGATATTCTGCACGACTGCACTCTTTCGGTCGAGCCGGGCGAAATCGCAGTCATCGTCGGACCCAACGGCGCAGGCAAGTCAACGGCGATGAAGGCTGTGTTTGGCATGCTCAAGCTGCGGCAGGGACATGTCCGGCTTGCAGGCGAGGACATCACCGGGCTCACGCCGCAGGCGCGGGTCCGCAAGGGCATGGGCTTCGTGCCGCAGACCCACAACATCTTCACCGGCATGACGGTGGAGGAAAACCTGGAAATGGGTGCCTTCATCCGCGAAGACGAGGGTATCGCCTCGACGATGGAGCAGATTTACGCCCTGTTCCCGATCCTGCGGCAGAAGCGCTATCAGAAGGCGGGCGAGCTTTCGGGGGGCCAGCGCCAGCAGGTCGCCGTGGGCCGGGCGCTGATGACACGGCCCAAGGTGCTGATGCTGGACGAACCGACGGCCGGGGTCAGCCCCATCGTGATGGACGAGTTGTTCGACCGCATCATCGAGATCGCCCGCACCGGCATTTCCATCCTGATGGTTGAACAGAATGCCCGCCAGGCGCTGGAGATCGCCGACAAGGGTTACGTTCTGGTGCAAGGCCGCAACCGCTATACCGATACCGGGGCCGCACTGTTGGCCGATCCCGACGTTCGCAAATCCTTCCTTGGAGGCTGACCCATGAAAGCTGCTGCCTTGGCCCTGCTGGCCCTTCTGCCCACCCAGGCGCTGGCCGGGTTCGAATGCACGGTCGACCGCCAGTGCGGCGGCGGAACCTGCGAGCCCTTTGCGGGCGGGCCGTTTCTTATCGACCAGGCGGGCGACATCTGGGAGGTGAAGTCCGGCGACCAGACGTGGCAGGCCTTCGACGCGGGCGACATCGACGATACAGGCGAACTGGTCCTGATCATGCCGCCGCAAGCGGGCATGTCGGGGATGATCAGCATCTTCCCCGAAGGCCAGTTCCTGTTCACTGCCCATGCTGCTGGACCGGTGGCGATCAGCGGCGAAGGCGCCTGCACCGCCACAGGCGGCTAAGCCGATCCATCTGCAGTCCTGGCCCCCGCATTCCTTGACCCAAGTGATCTGATGGACATCCTCAACGCCCTTGTCGCCTTCCTGAACTTCATCCTGGTGCCGGGCCTCGCCTATGGCAGCCAGCTGGCGCTTGGCGCGCTGGGGATCACGCTGATCTTCAGCGTCCTGCGCTTTTCCAACTTTGCCCATGGCGACACGATGGCCTTTGGCACCGCCTTCGTCATCCTCTTCACCTGGTGGTTCCAGTCGATGGGCATCACCGCAGGCCCGCTGCCGACGGCGCTGATCGCCCTGCCCCTCGGCATTCTGGTCACCATCGCCATGGTGCTGGCGACCGACCGGGTGGTCTACCGCTATTACCGGACGGTTCGGGCAAAGCCGATCATCGTGGTCATCGTGTCGACCGGGGTGATGTTCGTGATGAACGGCCTTGTCCGGATGATCATCGGCACGCAGGAACAGAACTTCACCGACGGCGCGCGGATGTGGCTCAACCCGCAGGACTTCAAGGCCTGGACCGGGCTGGCCGAGCCCCTGGCGATCAAGACGACGCAGGCAATCTCGGTCGTGGCGGCGGTCCTGTGCTGCATCTTCCTGTTCTGGTTCCTGCAGAAGACCCGCACCGGCAAGTCGATGCGCGCCTATTCCGATAACGAGGACCTGGCACTCTTGTCCGGCATCAACCCCGAGCGGGTGGTGATGATCACCTGGGTCATCGCAGGCGCTTTGGCCTGCATCGCCGGGACGCTCTACGGCCTGGACAAATCCTACCGCGGGATCGTCTACTTCAGCCTGCTGATGCCGATGTTCGCCGCCGCCGTTGTGGGAGGCCTCGGCTCGCCGCTGGGGGCCGTGATCGGCAGCTTTATCGTGGCGTTCTCCGAGCTGATCGTGACCAACGCCTGGAAGAAGATCTTCGGCTATCTGGTCCCGCCTGAGTGGCTGGGCGACGGCCTCTACCAGGCGCTTTCGACCGATTACAAGGTGGCGGTGAGCTTCACGATCCTCATCATGGTCCTTCTGTTCCGCCCGCAGGGCATCTTCGGAGGCAAGTGACATGGCCCAGTACCGCAATCTCTGGCTGTTCGCGGGCGTGGCACTGCTGTTCGTCCTGACCGGTGTCCTGCAGAGCTGGAACCTGTCGCTGAACATCCTCAACCTCGCGCTTCTGTCCTGCATCATGGCCATCGGAGTGAACATCCAATGGGGCTATGCGGGTCTCTTCTCGACCGGGATCGTCGGGTCGGTGGCGCTTGGTGGACTCGCGGTGGTGCTGGTGTCGTCAAAGCCGATCCCCGAGGGCTGGGCCGCAGGCGGACCGCGGATTGTCGGGGCGCTGGTCTTTGCCACGCTGGCGATCGGCCTGGCCGTCTGGATGTTCCGCAAGCTCAGACCCGGCACGAACCGGGCACTGGCGCTGGCGTTGTACCTGGTCGTCGCCTTCTTCATCTACCGCTTCGTCCTCGACCCTGCTGTGACCGCAGTCGAGGCGAACAATCCGGCCCAGGCGGGCAACATCGGCGGCCTCGGGCTGAACTCGCTGGTGGCTTGGCCGGTCGGCGCGCTGATGGCCGCTGCTGCCGCCTGGGTGATCGGCAAGATCGCCCTGGGCCTGCGCGAGGACTATCTGGCCATCGCCACCCTGGGCATCGCCGAGATCATCGTCACGGTGCTGCGGAACGAGGACTGGCTTGCGCGGGGGGTGAAGAACCTTATCGACCTGCCGCGCCCCTGGCCGGTGCCTAAGGAAGTGGACCTGCAGGCCGATCCGGCCTTTCTGGACCGGGTCAGCGGGCTGGGCTTCGATCCCGTCACCGCCTCGACGATCTACGTCAAGCTGCTTTACGCGGGCATGTTCGCCCTTGTCCTTGTCCTTCTGGTGTGGGGCTGCGAACGGGCGCTGAACAGCCCCTGGGGCCGCACCGTCCGCGCCATCCGCGACAACGAGATTTCCTCGGCGGCGATGGGCAAGGACGTGAAGTTCCGGCACCTGCAGATTTTCATCATCGGCTCGGCCGTAGTGGGGCTTGCCGGGGCGATGATGACCTCGATGGAGGGGCAGTTGACACCGCCATCCTACTTGCCGCTGCGGTTTACCTTCCTGATCTGGGTGATGGTCATCGTCGGCGGGTCTGGCAACAACTGGGGCGCGATCCTGGGCGGCCTCTTGATCGGCTGGCTGTACCTCGCCGTCGAATTCCTGGGGCCGCAGATGATGGAGATCATCACCGCCGGACTGCCTGCCGGGGGCCTGAAGGACCACTTGCAGGACACAGCGGCGCATATGCGGCTTCTGACGCTGGGCGTGGTGCTGCTTCTCGTCCTGCGCTTTGCACCGAAGGGGCTGATCCCCGAGAAGTGAGGCAGGCCGCAGCCGTGTCGATGGTACGCCTGCGACATTCTTTGTCGCAAAACCTTGCGCCTTTCGCCTGATGCGCCGCCATGGTGCGGCAAACCGGGGACTGGCGGAGAGAGTTGCGATGAAGACCCATGCGCGCGTGGTGGTGATTGGTGGCGGCGTTGTCGGCTGTTCGGTCCTTTATCACCTGACCAAGCTTGGCTGGTCGGACGTCATGCTGATCGAGCGGTCGGAGCTGACCTCCGGCTCCACCTGGCACGCGGCGGGCGGGTTCCACACGATCAACGGCGACACCAATATGGCCGCCCTGCAGGGCTACACCATCCGGCTTTACAAAGAGCTGGAGGCGATCACCGGCATGTCCTGCGGGCTGCACCATGTGGGGGGCGTGACGCTGGCCGACAACGAGGCCCGGTTCGAGATGCTGAAGGCCGAACGCGCCAAGCATCGCTACATGGGCCTCGACACCGAGATCCTGACCCCGGCGGAAATCACCAAGCTGACCGATGGTCTGGTCGATGTGAAGGGCGTGTTGGGCGGGCTGTATGACCCGCTGGACGGCCACCTTGACCCCTCGGGCACGACGCACGCCTATGCCAAGGCCGCGCGGATGGGGGGCGCGGAGATCGTCCTGCACAACCGCGTGCTGGAAACCCGGCCCACCAAGGACGGCTGGGAAGTCGTCACCGAAAAGGGCACCGTCCAATGTGAGCATCTGGTCAACGCAGGCGGGCTTTGGGCGCGGGAAATCGGCGCAATGGCGGGGGTTTATCTGCCTTTGTTGCCCATGGCGCACCAATACATCGTCACCGACGACATTCCGGAAATCATGGACATCCTCGGCCAGGGCCGCGAGTTCCCGCATGTGATGGACCCGGGCGGCGAGTTCTACCTGCGCCAGGAAGGCCGGGGCATGTGCATCGGCTTCTATGAAAAACCCTGCGAGCCCTGGGCCGTGGACGGCACGCCCTGGAACTTCGGCCATGAGCTCTTGAACGAACAGTTCGACAAGATCGAAGACTCGGTCAACTTCGCCTACCGCCGGATTCCGGTGCTGGAACGGTCAGGCGTCAAGCGGGTGATCCACGGGCCCTTCACCTTTGCCCCCGACGGCAACCCGCTGATCGGGCCGGTCCCTTCCTTACGCAACTACTGGTCGGCCTGCGCGGTCATGGCGGGCTTCAGCCAAGGCGGCGGCATGGGCCTGGCGCTGGCGCAGTGGATGATCCACGGCGAGGTCGAGCGCGACCCGCGCGGGTTCGACGTGGCGCGGTTCGGCAACTGGACCTCGCCCGGCTACACCGTGCCGAAGGTCATCGAGAACTACCAGATGCGGTTCAGCGTGTCCTACCCCAACGAGGAACGCCCCGCCGCACGCCCGTTCCGCACCACGCCGATGTATGAGGTCTTCGATGGCATGAACGCCGTCTGGGGCGCGCAGTACGGGCTGGAAGTGGTGAACTACCACGCCCTGCCGGGTGAGCCGCGCTATGAGGAGCCGACCTTCAAACGCTCCAACGCCTGGGAGGCGACGCGTCAGGAAGTGATGGCGGTGCGTGAAGGCGTCGGCATCAACGAGGTGCAGAACTTCGGCAAGTACCTGGTCAAGGGCCCCGGCGCGCGGGCCTGGCTGGACCGGATCATGGCGGGCCGCATCCCGCAGCCGGGCCGTCTGTCGCTGACGCCGATGCTGGCCGAAAGCGGCAAGATCATCGGCGACTTCACCGTGTCCTGTCTGAGTGAAACGGAGTTCCAGTTGACCGCCAGCTACGGCGCGCAAGGCTGGCACCAGCGCTGGTTCGAGCAACATCAAGAACCCGGCGTAACCGTCGAGAATATCTCTGATTCCCGGTCAGGCTTCCAGATCGCCGGTCCCAAGGCGCGTGAGCTTCTGTCGCGCGTGACCCGGTCGGATGTCAGCGCCGAGGCGTTCAAGTTCATGGACGTGAAACGCATGACCGTGGGCATGGCGAACTGCATCGTCCAGCGCGTGAGCTACACCGCCGACCTTGGCTACGAGATCTTCACCGACCACATGTCGGTCCGCCACCTGTGGGACGTGCTGTCGGCCGCCGGGAAGGACCTTGGCCTGCGCCCCTTCGGGATGCGGGCGATGATGTCGCTGCGGCTGGACAAGTGGTTTGGGTCGTGGGGCCGCGAATTCTCGCCCGATTACACCCCGGCCGAGACCGGCCTGGACCGCTTCATTTCGTGGAACAAGCCCGCCGATTGGATCGGCAAGGCCGCCGCGATGAAGGAAAAGGCCGAGGGACCAAAGCGCAAGCTGGTGCCGATCGTGGTGGACGCCGGGGATGCCGACGTCGTGGCGTGGGAGCCGATCTGGCTGGACGGCGCTGTGGTGGGCTGGTGCACCTCCGGCGGCTACAGCCATTGGACCGGCAAGTCGGTCGCGCAAGGGTTCATCCCGGCGGACCGGGTGCAGGACGGGCTGGCGCTGGAGGTCGAAATCCTGGGCGAGCGTCGTCCCGCTCGGGTGCATCTGGCACCCCTCTGGGACGACGGCGGGCGGATGCGCGCCTGAGCTTGACAGGGTGACCACGGGGGGCAGACTGCGGTCATGATCCCCGTGGTGCATATCCTGATCCTCGCCGCCGGGGCCTCGTCCCGGATGCGGGGGACTGACAAGCTGGTGCAACCCGTCGATGGCAAGCCGATCCTGCGCCGGGTCGCCGCGACGGCGCTGGCGACAGGTGCACCGGTGACAGTCACCCTGCCCCCCCATGCCCCCGCGCGTGAGGCGGCCCTGTCTGGTCTGGCCGTCGCCCGCGTCACCGTTCCCGATGCAAGTCTCGGGATGTCGCGGTCGCTGGTGCGGGGGGTTGCGGCGATTTCTGCGAATGGCACGGGTGCGCAGGACGGCATCATGATCCTGCCCGCCGACATGCCGGGTTTCACCACCGAAGCGCTGGTCGGCCTCATCCGTCGCTTTGCCGAACGCCCCGACAACATCTGGCGCGGCGCGACCGAGGACGGCAAGGAAGGCCACCCCACGATCTTCCCCACCGACCTGTGGCAAGAGCTGGCCGCCGTTTCCGGCGACGAAGGCGGACGTTCGGTCATCCAGGCGCACAGGAACCGGGTCAGCCTAATGCCCCTGCCCGGCCAGATGGCGACGCTGGACCTGGATACGCCCGAAGACTGGGCGGCCTACCTTGGCCACCCGGTCTGATCAGCCGGCGACAAGCACCTTGACCTCATGCGCCTTCAGCGACAGCCGGGCCGCCGGGAAAGCGTCGGCGTTCGCTGCAAGCCCGGGGAACAGCGCCAGCACTTCGTCCCGCGCGGCCTGATCCAGCGCAGACAGCGTCCGTTCCGCCGGCTGGAAGCTTTCGGTCCAGAGCCCTTCGGAGGACACCAGTTCATGCCGGTCAAACAGAATGTGAACATAGGTCACGCCTTCGGCTGGAAGGGCACGGGTGACCTCGGCCTGGCCCAGCAGATGCTTGGCCGGAACCAGAACCTCGCTTTCGCCGAAATACATCTCGGCCCGCGCGCCTTCGATCAGCAACCGGTGCTGCGGCGAGACGAGCATCGAGCGGTCGGGACCGGTGCTGCCCAGGGCCTGGGCACCGATCCTGACCGGCTGCAGGTCCGGACGCGCGACAAGGTCCTGATGCGACAGGTGAATCTGCCCGACCCAGCGCAGGGGCTGTGGGCCGTTGTCGCGGGTCAGCACCAGTTCGCCGGGACGCAGGTCCTCGACCGGGACCGGGCCCTTCGCCGTCAGGATCCGAGTTCCGGCGGTAAAGCAGACGATCACCAGGTTTTCGATGTCGGTGAAGGTCAGCGTGCCGATGACCGCAAAGCCCGGTCCCGGTCCGAAGAAGGTGATGACACCGTTTTCACTGTTCGTCGGGCTATAGGTCACGTCGATCCGCGCCCAGCCAAAGCCGGTGATATCGACGCGAAGCGTGTCGTTGTCGGTGCCGCCACTGCCACCGTCCACCGACTCGTTGCCGAGCACATCGTTCAGGCTGGCGGTGAAGGACATGGAGATCAGGTCCTGATCGTCCCCGCCGCGGACCGTATCGTTCCCTATGCCGCCATAGAGGAAATCGGTGCCGACGCCGCCGTCGATGCTGTCGTTCCCGGCGTCGCCATAAAGGGTGTCAATCCCCGAGCCACCGGCGACACTGTCATTGCCCGCCCCGCCGTAAAGGATGTCGGCGTTGTCGCCGCCATCCATCGTGTCGTTGCCGTCGCCGCCAAGCAGCGAGTCGTTGCCGATGCCGCCGAAGAGGTTGTCGTTGCCCGCTTCGCCAAGCAATGTGTCGTTGCCGTCTTCGCCGTAAAGCAGATCAGCGCCAAGGCCTGCCTCAATCGCATCGTTCCCAAGGCCGCCAAAGACGGTGTCGTCATCGGCGTTATCCACGGTGATCGGAATGGTCGTGAAGTGGACGTCCGAGACATGGATCGCCTGAAACGCATCGTCCGCGTCATCATACTGGATGACAATCTGCTGGACCGGCCCCGGGATCGTGATCAGGATCGAGCCATCAGCCTGATCGGGTTCGGTATTGCCGTTTCCGGGGATCGCCGTCGCCGTATCGCCGACGATCGAGATTTCCCCCGTCGTCGTCGTGATGCTGACAGGCACCAGATTGCCGAGTTCATCGTAGGCAAAGATCCGGACCCGGTCGATGAAGCCTTCTGTGTCGATGTCCGAAATCCGGAACCGGACGTTCGAGACTTCGTTCGTCATCCCCGTGCCCGCTCCGGCTTCGAAGTTGAACGAAAGCTCGGTCATCGCGCCTGCGCCGGGCCGTTCAAGGCGGGCGGACGAGTTGTTGCTTAGAAAGGCCTCTGGCGAATAGATCGCCTCGGTCTCGACGTAATAGGCCGAGGCGTTTCCTGCGGAAAACGAGGCCGTCACGTTCATCGCGCCGGTATCGCGGACCAGGGTGGTGGGGATGTCATCCCCATCGCCAAGACCGCCGGCTGTCCAATCGAAGAATTCGTCGGCGGCTGTGGGTGGCGTACCGGCAAGCGTATCCGGGCCCGCATTGATGACGTCGTTTCCGTCACCGCCATAGATCAGGTCGCTGCCGCTGTTCCCGGTCAGCGTGTCAGTGCCGGCACCGCCATAAAGGATGTTGCCAACGTTGTTGCCGACCAGGACATCGTTGTTGGCAGACCCGACCAGGTTCTCGATGCCCGAGAGCACATCACCGGCCGCATCGCCACCCGTTTCAGCGGCTGCGTCGTTGATGTTGACGTTTACCGCGGCGGTAGATGCGCTGTAGTCAGCGGTGTCGGACCCTACCCCGCCAACAAGCGTATCGGCTCCTGCGCCGCCAACCAGTGTGTCCCGACCCGAGTCGCCTTCAAGCCGGTCGGTCCCGTTTCCACCAAACAGCTGGTCATCATCGATGCCGCCGTAAAGCCGGTCGTTCCCCTCCTCCCCAAAAAGGGAGTCGTTGTTGTTGCCGCCGTAGAGGAGATCGCTGCCATCACCGCCGTAGAGCTGGTCGTTGGCTACCAGGCCACTAAGAACGTCGCCGCCACCGAGGCCGTAGATGACGTCGTTATTGTTGCTATCGGTATCGCCAACGAGGTTGTTGCCACCAGGGGTGCCGGTAATCGTTGCCATGCTCTTCGTCCCTCTGCCTCAGCGCTGCAACCTAGCCCTGGTTTATGCCCAACTTCAGTCCGAATTGCGAAGGCACCGTGGCCCAAACCGCAAATCAACCGACATTGGCGACTATTGTTGCAACACCGCTATCCGAAAACTTAACGGACACTACACTGCGACACCCTGGAAAGCGAGTCCCGATGCTTCATCTGCCGTCAGAATGCGCCGTGATTGGCCATAAGTCGCGCGACCTGCCGCCGTCTTGAGCTCGGGGAAAAGTTCAAGGATTTCCAGCCGCTGGGCATTGCCGATCCCCTTGAGCGAGGTGTCATCCGGGTGGAAGGTTTCGGTCCAGACTCCATTGGTCAGGACGACTTCGTGCCGTTCGCACATGAAGTGGATGTATGTCGTCCCGCTGGATTGCACTGTATGCACCCCTTGCGCCGCGAGGTGCTTGGCCGCCACAAGCACTTCCCGTTCGGCATAGCGCACGGATACACGCGTATTGGTGACAAGCACGCGATGGTTTGGCGACACCATCATGTCGCGTTCCGGCAGCCCCTTGCCCAGCGACCCCTGCTGGATGAAGACGGGAAGAAGGTGCGGATCGGCCTGGAAGTCGTGCAGGAACATCTGCGTCCGACCGACCCAGCGCACGGTCTGGATGCCGTTGTCCCGGGTGACCACGCGATCGCCCTCGGTGATCATCTCGACCGGAACCTCGCCACGCTGGGTGGTGATCAGCGTACCGGGCGTGAAGCACGGCGTCGCGCGGGGGGCGCGGACGGGAAGTCGGGCTTTGTCGGCGGGCAGGTCAAACGCATTCGACATGAGAAACCTTCTTACTGGCGGCGCTTACCTCTCCCAATCCTGGGGCAAGCTCTCATTTGAATACCTTTCCAGAGGCCTGGGTGAAAAGCGGAAAATTGTTTGTAAACAAGGACAACGCAGGCGGGATTCAGCCAAAACGTGTGTACGGGACCGGCTGGTTAACGCCTGCCGCCCGCGTTGGGGCGCAAATTTGGCCCGCGCCCGCCACGTAAGCCGCTCTAGCGCCGCACCTTTCAATCCTGACGTGCAAGCGGGCAGGAATTTCACCCGTTACACGATGATTTGTCATGCAACCGGGTGTTGAAACGGCCCACCAACGGCAAGCGGTCAGACGCCGGATCGGGCAATCGGCCAGTGTTTCCACAAGTAAAGACAAATTCGCCGCAATCAGGTGACTGGCCTGAATTCGATTCAGCCCGCTTCGAATCAGCCAGGCGCGTCGTCAATCCGGAAAGTGGTGCCCGAGGCGAGACTCGAACTCGCAAACCTTGCGGCGGAGGATTTTGAATCCCCTGCGTCTACCATTCCGCCACTCGGGCCACCGGGGGCTGGTCTACCGTCTCGGGTCCTTGCCGTCAACGCGTCAAAGATCGTCGGTCTGGAACGTGTCGCAATCGGCCATCTGGCCGGACTTCAGCCCGATCATGAACCAGCGCGACCGCTGCTCGGAAGTGCCGTGCGTGAAGGTATGCGGCATCGGGCGCTGACCGGCGTTCCTTTGCAGCGTGTCGTCGCCGATCTGGCGGGCGGCATTCACCGCCTCTTCCAGGTCGCCGCGTTCGATGACGCCCAGGGTCTGCGCCGCCTCGCGCGCCCAGATGCCCGACAGGCAATCGGCCTGCAGCTCGACGCGGACCGAGATCGCGTTCGATTCCTCCTGGCTCACTTGCTGACGGACCTGGTTGGCCTTGCCGAGGATGCCAAGCTCGTTCTGGACGTGGTGGCCGATCTCGTGGGCGACCACGTAGGCGGCCGCGAAATCCCCGCCCGCCCCGAGCCGCTGGTGCAGCGTCGTGAAGAAGGAGGTGTCGAGGTACGCCTTCTTGTCGGCCGGGCAGTAGAAGGGGCCCGTCGCCTCGGACGCGCCACCGCAGGCAGAGCGCGTCGCCTCCTTGAAAAGGACCAGCGTGGCGGGCCGGTAGGCCGTGCCAAGCTGTTCCTGGAAGACGCGGGTCCAGATTTCCTCGGTATCAGCCAGCACGACCGAGACGAACTCACCCTCGGCGCGGTCCTCGGCGGTCAGTTCGACCGGGGCGCCGGATTGGGTCGGGGCACCGCCGGTGCCGAGCAGCTGGCTGGGGTCCACGCCGAGGAAGATCGCCAACAGGAAGACGACGATGGCCCCTGCCCCGCCGATCCCGGCGACCTGGCCCCCGCCCACGCGGCGGCGATCCTCGACGTTGCTGCTTTGTCTGCGACCGCGCCATTCCATGTCGTCACCCTTTCGACCCTGCCGGTGTCCACGCAGGACAGCCAGGCCCACCCCTGCAATATCAAGGCCTTGGCTGTGGACGGTTACGAATCCTTAACCCGTTCTGCCTAAACCTTGCCGGAAATCCTACCCCCAGCGTGACCAGTTCGGAAGCGTGAAAGCAACGCCCCGCGACCTGCGACGGTGCACCCTCTTTTCCTTGCCCTCGCCCGGGCCTATGGTCGCGCCGCAATCCGATGCCACCCGTGTGAGCCCGAATGACCCTGACCCGCCCGACCCTGATCCTTCTTGCCACGCTTGGCTCGGCGGCCCTTCTGGGCGGTGCCTTCGCCTTCCAGTACATCGGCGGGCTCGCGCCATGCCAGCTGTGCCTTTACCAGCGCTGGCCACATGCCGCCGCGATCCTGATCGGGATCATCGCCTTGGCCACGGGCTGGCGCGGTCTGGCGTGGATCGGCGCATTGGCGGCACTGGCGACGGCCGCCATCGGAGTCTTCCACGTCGGTGTCGAGCAGTTGTGGTGGGAGGGGCTTGCCACCTGCACCGCAGGGTCGATCGAAGGCTTTTCGACGGCGGACCTTCTGGACCCAACCAAGGACGTTGCCGCCGTGGTGCGCTGCGACGAGATTGCCTGGCAGATGCTAGGCATCTCGATGGCGGGCTGGAACGTGATCCTGTCGCTGATCCTTGCGGGCCTCTGGGTCAAGGCCGCACGCACGGCCTGAGGCCGGTCAGCCGCAAAGCCGCTGGTGTTCCTGGATCGCAAAGCGGTCGGTCATCCCGGCGACGTAATCCGCCACCACCCGGGCTAGCTGGGTTTCGTCCCGCGCCGCGCGGACATCGGCCTGCCATTCCGGCGGCAACAGGTCAGGCTGGCGCAGGAACAAGGGGAAGAGGTCGTCGACCATCCGCGTGACGTCGGTCCGGACCGCCATCACGGACGGGGCGCGGTACATGCGGTGGAAGAGGAAGCTGCGGACGGCCTTCAGTTCCTGATAAAGCGGTTTGGAGAAGCGGATCACTGTCGTGCCCATGTGGCGGATATCATGGGCGGACTTGGGCTGGGCCGAGGCCAGTCGGTTCTGCGCGACGGCGATCACATCCTCGACCATGCGGCCGAAGACCCGGCGCAGGGCCTCGTGCCGACGGCGCATCTTGTCGAGGTTCGGATAGGTCCGGTCCACCTCCTCGAAAGCGGGGCCGGTGACGGGAAGCTCCATCAGGTCGTCTTCGGTGAACAGACCCGAGCGGAGGCCATCGTGCAGGTCGTGATGGCTGTAGGCGACATCATCGGCAATGGCGGCCACCTGCGCCTCGGCCGAGGCATGGGTGTCAAGCTCCAGGTCCCACTGGGCGTTGACCTCGGCCAGCGCATAGGGAAGCGGGCCGTCGTGCTTCTTGTCGGCATTGGGGCCAGTGACCGGGCCGTTATGTTTTGCAATGCCTTCAAGGGTTTCCCAGGACAAGTTCAACCCGTCGAAGTCGGCATAGTGGCGTTCGAGGCGGGTCACGATCCGCAGCGCCTGGGCATTGTGGTCAAAGCCGCCATATGGAGCCATGAGGCGTTCCATCGCGTCTTCGCCGGTATGGCCGAAGGGCGTGTGACCAAGATCATGCGCAAGGGCCACGGCTTCGGCAAGATCGGTGTTCAAGCCAAGAACCCCGGCGATGGTGCGTGCCACTTGCGCGACCTCGATCGTGTGGGTCAGGCGCGTGCGGTAGTAGTCGCCCTCATGTTCGACGAAGACCTGGGTCTTGTGCTTGAGCCGCCGGAAGGCCGAGGAATGGATGATCCGGTCCCGGTCACGCTGGTAGGGCGAGCGGAAGGAGGACAGCCGTTCCGGCCACAGCCTGCCGCGGCTGGCGTCGGGGTGGCAGGCAAAGGGGGCAAGCATCGGGCTGTCCTCAGTTGGCCGTCCTTGTGAGACGCGGTCGGGTTCCATATATTTGCCGAAGACGACGAAGGATACGGGAACAGTCATGGAACTGACGCTGCCGCCGAAAGTCACGGATCGCGCCTTTGCAAGGCTTGCCGAGATCGCCGAGGCGACGGGTGAGGTGAAACCCTTGCGCGTGGCCGTCGATGGTGGCGGCTGTTCGGGGTTTCAGTATTCGATCACCCTGGACGAGCCGGCGGCCGATGACCTGGTGCTGGAAAAGGACGGGCAGAAGGTTGTCGTGGATCAGGTCAGCCTGCCGTACCTCGCGAATGCGGTGATCGACTTCAGCGACGAGTTGATCGGCGCGCGCTTCGTGATCGAGAACCCCAACGCCAAGTCAAGCTGCGGCTGCGGGACGAGTTTTTCGCTGTAACCCCTCGCCGCGCTGCGGCACAGCGCTAGGTAGCGCCGCAGCGAAAGACCGGGGGGACAATCCATGCGCATTCTTATGCTGGGCTCGGCCCCGATGGCGGCGCAGGCGGCCCTGTGGCCTCGACAGCCTTTTGACCTGGTGCTGGCGATCAACAACGCCTGGCGGATCCGGTCGGACTGGGACGTGGCGATCCACCCCTACGATTTTCCGGTGGAGCGGCAGGCGGTTCCCGGCCCCGGTCAACGGGTGGTGACCGAGACCGACTTCGTTCCGGCGCAGAATGCCCATGGTGGGTTTGTTTACGCGGGCGCGACAATGGCTTTCACGGCGACCTACTGGGCGCTGCATGCGCTGCAACCTTCAGTTGTCGCGGTCTATGGCTGCGACATGCACTATCCGAAGGCGGGGCCGACGCATTTTTATGGCGCGGGGACTCCGGACCCGTTGCGGGCCGACGTCACGCTGCGGAGCCTGGAAGCCAAGGCCGCGCGATTGATGCTGCTGGCGGCGCGGCAGGGCTGTGCGATGGTGAACCTGTCCAAGGGGCCGTCGCGGCTGGTGTTCCCCAGGGTCGCGCGGGAGGCAGTGGTCGGCGCGCGGCCCTTCGCGGGCGATCCCGGCCAGGTCGACCGCGCGCTGGAGCGGGAGGCAGAGCTTGGCTACCTCGTGCCGTCGGGTCGCTACTGGGAGGAGGCGGGGCGGTTCGACGTCGCGGCGCTGGACCGGGTGGATGCGATGTGGCTGGCAGCGGCGGCGCTGCCCTTGCGGCGGGCGGGTTGAGCCTGCGGACGGGCCGGTCTAGGGTTCCTGACAGGAGGACCCGGCCATGAAGCTTGCGACGTTCAACATCAACGGGATCAAGGCGCGGATCGAGGCGTTGATGGCCTGGCTGGCCGAGGCGGCTCCGGATGTGGTCTGCCTGCAGGAGATCAAGTCGGTCGACGAGGGGTTTCCGCGCGAGGAGATCGAGGCGCTGGGTTACCGGGTGGAGACGCACGGGCAGAAGGGGTTCAACGGGGTGGCGATCCTGTCGAAGCTGGCGCTGACGGACGTGCGGCGGGGGTTGCCGGGGGACGCGGGCGACGAGCAGGCGCGGTGGATCGAGGCGGTGGTCGATGGGGGGCGGCCCGTGCGGGTGTGTGGACTGTACCTGCCGAACGGGAACCCGGCGCCGGGGCCGAAATATGACTACAAGCTCGCCTGGATGGCGCGGATGGAGGCGCGGGTCCGGGAGATGCTGGCGGCGGAGGAGGCCTTCGTCTGTCTGGGGGACTACAACGTGATCCCGCAGGGGGTGGATGCGGCGAAGCCGGAGGTCTGGGTGAACGACGCCCTGTTCCTGCCAGAAGCCCGTGCGGCGTTCCGGCGGCTGGCGAACCTGGGGCTGACGGATGCGGTGCGGGTGCGGGATGGCAGCCCCGGGGTCTACACGTTCTGGGACTACCAGGCGGGGGCCTGGGAGCGGAACAACGGGATCCGGATCGACCATGTGATGATGAGCCCCCAGGTCGCGGACCGGCTGGAGGAGGCGGGGATCGACAAGGCGGTGCGGGGGCGGGAGAAGCCTTCGGATCACGTCCCGGTCTGGGTCAGGATCGCCGCCTGAGAAAAGTGTCCACGGTGGACACTTTCTGATACTCGTGCCTTATCAAGGCGTTGGGCGCGGACGTTAGGAAATTGGAAAGCATGCCAAACGGCGGTCCTGGTGGCGTGCGTCGGCCAAATTGAGCGCCTGCGGCGCGAGCTTTTGTCTCGCCTCTGGCGCAAGCGCCAACCGGCTCGGAAGTCGGGGGCGCTTCGCCCCCCGAACCCCCAGAGGATATTTGCAGAAGGGAAAGTCTGGGGAGGTGAGGGTGAACGGGGAGCGGTGTTTGCTTCGCGGAGTCGGACTGAAGCCCGACCTACTGGGTGGTTTGCGTCACATCGTGGTCGTAGAGCCAGTCGAAGCGGCTGAGCATCGCGCCGGGGGAGAGGCGGCCCAAGAGGCGCAGGCCGGTATGGCCGATCATCCGGGGCAGGCCAGACAGGTGGTAGGCGCGGGCGTTGGCATTGGCGGCGGCGACGATGCGGCTGGTGCGGGGTTTGCGCGCGGCCTGGTAGGCGGCAAGCGCTGCGGGCGCGCTGTCGTGGGTGGCGAGCGCCTCGGCCAGGACCCAGGCATCTTCCAGGCCCATGCTTGCCCCCTGGGCGAGGAAGGGGAGCGTCGGGTGGGCGGCGTCGCCGAGGATCACGGCACCGCCCTGCCCCATTGGTTTGACCCAGGTTTGCGCGACCGGATGGCGGAAGAGACCCCAGAGCCAGGGGTCCTCGACCCTGGCGAGCCAGTCCCGCACGCGCGGGGAGAAGCCTTCGAAGGCGAGGCGCAGGTCCATCGGGTCGTCGCGCAGCGTCCAGCTTTCCTCGGCCCATCTTTGGCGTTCCTCGACGGCCACGATGTTGCGCAAGGTGCTGCCGCGCAGCGGATAGCTGACCAGGTGGCGACCGGGGCCCATGTGGACCTCGGCCACCGGGGCGGCACCGGGTTCGGCCGGGATCACGGCGCGCCAGGCGACCTGGTGGGTGAAGAAGGGGGTTTCCGGCCCGTTCAGCGCGAGGCGGGTCCGGGAGTGGAGGCCGTCCGCGCCGATGAGGAGCGGGGTCTCGATCCGCTCGCCCGCCTCCAGCGTCACGGCTGGATGCGGGCCAGAGAGGTCGACGCCTTCGATGCGGGACAGGAGGCGCAGGGTGACGCCGGCTTCGGTCGCACCCTTGAGGAGAAGCGCGATCAGGTCGGCGCGGTGCAGGAAGTGGTAGCCCTGGCCGGGGCGCAGGCGGGCGAGGTCGAGGCGGGTCACCGGGTCGCCGGTGGGGCCGTCGATCAGTTGCACGGCCTGAGCCCGGGTCGAGACGGCGTCGAGGTCGGCCTGCAAACCGAGGGCGCGCAGGACGCAGGCCCCGTTCGGCGAAATCTGCAGGCCCGCGCCAACCTCGCGGATCGCGTCGGCCTGTTCGAGGACGGTGACCTGCGCACCCCTCAGCGCCAAGGCCCGGGCTGCGGCAAGGCCCGCGACCCCTGCCCCGATGATGGCGACGGATTGACCGATCAGACTCATGACGGCGGAATAGCAATCAACGATGCGAAACACCAACTTTCTGTGACAGCCGGGCGCACAGGTCTTCTGCGAAGATCTGGGGTTTCGAGTTTTCGTCGAAAACTCGGGGTCGGCCTGGCCCGCATCCGGCCCGTGTGATCCAAATGGCAACGCCGGACCTTTGGCCCGGCGTCAGCTTTGGGACGTCGCCAATGGGCGATCAGTCGTCGCGGTGCACTTTCTCGCGCCGTTCGTGCTTTTCCTGCGCTTCCAGCGTCATCGTGGCGATGGGGCGCGCATCGAGGCGTTTCAGGCTGATCGGCTCACCGGTCACTTCGCAGTAGCCGAATTCGCCGTTCTCGATCCGGCGGAGCGCGGAGTCGATCTTGGCCACCAGCTTGCGCTGGCGGTCGCGGGTGCGGAGTTCCAGCGCGCGATCGGTTTCCTCGGACGCGCGGTCGGCGATGTCGGGGACGTTGCGGGCGCTGTCCTGCAGGCTGTCGATGGTCTCGGCCGACTGGTCCAGCAGTTCCTGCTTCCAGACCAGAAGCTTGCGCCGGAAATATTCCAGCTGGCGGTCGTTCATGAACGGCTCGTCCTCGGCGGGACGATAGTCGTCGGGGAGGAAAACCTCGGCCTTCATCGAAACACTCTCCTTCGCGCCGGATCGCTCCGACAGGTGGGCTTCTGTCATCGACGCGCTCCTGTTGGGCGGGCGTGTAAACCAATGCCTTGGCATTGTCACTAGCGGTTGCGACATTTTCTGGGCGCAGGTAGGGTTTGCGGCGGACCGGGAAACAGAATGTTGAAACTGCGATGAAATTCGCCACGACAGCCTCTTACGTTGCGTCAGATGACCTGGCCCTGGCGGTCAATGCGGCGGTCACGTTGCAGCGTCCGCTGCTGGTCAAGGGCGAACCGGGGACCGGAAAGACGGAACTGGCGCGGCAGGTGGCAGTGGCGCTGGACCTGCCGCTGATTGAGTGGCACGTGAAATCGACAACCAAGGCGCAACAAGGGTTGTATGAGTATGACGCGGTCAGCCGGTTGCGCGACAGCCAGCTGGGGGACGCGCGGGTGCACGAGGTGCGCAACTACATCCGCAAGGGGAAGCTTTGGCAGGCGTTCGAGGCCGAGGGCCGCGTGGTATTGTTGATCGACGAGATCGACAAGGCGGACATCGAGTTTCCGAATGACCTGTTGCAAGAGATCGACCGGATGGAGTTTCACGTCTACGAGACCGGAGAGACGGTCCGCGCAAAGCATCGGCCGGTGGTGATCATCACCTCGAACAACGAGAAGGAGCTGCCGGACGCCTTCCTGCGGCGGTGCTTCTTTCACTACATCCGGTTTCCCGACGCCGAGACGCTGGCCGCCATCGTCCGGGTGCATTTTCCGGACATCAAGGACCGGCTGCTGACTGCGGCGCTGACGCAGTTCTATGAGATCAGGGATGTGCCGGGGGTGAAGAAGAAGCCCTCGACCAGCGAGGTGCTGGACTGGCTGCGGCTGCTGCTCGCCGAGGACCTGGCGCCGGAGGATCTGCAGCGCGACGCGAAATCGGCGCTGCCAAGGCTGTACGGGGCGCTTTTGAAGAACGAGCAGGATGTGCAGCTGTTCGAACGGCTGGCTTTCATGGCTCGGGGACAGCGGTAGGCTCGGCGTCGTGGCGGCGGCGGGCCTCCATCAGGTCCTGCGCGACGCCTGAGAGCTTTGCGGGTGGAAGGGTCGGGTAGACCGAGCCGATGCCATGCAGGCGCAGGAGCAGGTCTTCCAGGATCGCGAAGCTGGAGAGCCAGCCGGTCTGGTGACCGGCGTGGTTTTCGGCGTCGGGGAAGCCGGTCTGGAGGAAATGCATCCGGGTGCCCTGCCCTTCGGGCGTGAAGCGGACCGAGATGACGGAGTGGACGTCGAATTCGTCGAAGTGTGAGGAGAAGGTCAGGCGCTGGTCGGGGATGACCTCGTGGTAGGTGCCGTGGATCCAGTGCGGCTGGCCGTCCCTTTCCATGTTGAAGCGCCAGGCGCCGCCGGGGCGGAGGTCGGCCTCGCAGGTGGAAAGGTGGTGGCCCTCGGGTCCCCACCAGGCGGAGAGGAGCGCGGGCGTGGACCAGAGCGCGAAGGTGAAGGCGGGGGTCGCGTCGAAGTGGCGGTCGAGGGCGAGGAGGTTCGGGTGGGTCACTTCGCGTTTTCCTCGAAAAGGCGATGACGGGCGGCTTCGAGGTCGCGGGCGACGCCGTCGATGTGGGTTTTCTCGGGGAGTTTCGGCCAGAGGGTGCCGACCCCGTGCAGGGCAAGCAGCGCGTCGGACATGACCTTCAGCGCATGGGGCCAGCCGCGGGCGTGCTCGATCAGGGCCTGGGCGTCGGGGAAGCCGGTTTGCAGGAACTGAAGGCGGGTGCCATCGCTGTCGGGGGTGAGGTCGAGGGAGATGACGGAGAAGAAGTCGGTCCCGTGGAAGTGGTAGGAGTAGACGAGGCGCTGGGTCGGTTCGACTTCGTGGTAGGTGCCGGAGACGTGTTCGGTGATCTGGCCCTTGACGTTGCGGAGCGACCAGTTGCCGCCGGGGCGGAGGTCGACGGTGATGTCCTGGGCGCGGAAGCCGTGCGAGGAGCCGAACCAGGAGCGGATCAGCTTTGGCCGGGTCCAGACGGCCCAGACCAGCGCCGGGGGGCCGGCAAAGCGGCGGGTCAGCCGCAGGGCGTTGGCGCTATTGTCGTCCATTCTTCCGAGCCTCCTCGTTCAGGCGTTGGATCAGCGCGTCCATCCGGTCGAAGGCGCCTTCCCAGTATTGGCGGTAGAGGTCGATCCAGGAGGCGGCGCGCTGGAGGCCTGCGGGGTCAAGATGCACGGGGCGGGTCTTGGCCACGCGCTCGCGGCGGATGAGGCCCGCCTCTTCCAGCACCTTGAGATGCTTGGAAATCCCCGGCTGCGAGAGGTGATTGGCCGCCACCAGGTCGTTCACCGTAAGCGCCCCGTCTGCGATCTGCGAAAGGATCGCCCGGCGGGTCGGGTCGGCCAGGGCCAGGAAGGTGAGGGACAGGGGGTCGGTCATTGCATCGCCCATTGGTGATATTTCCCTTTGGTAATTCATGACCGCAGGCGATGCAAGCCGAATCACTCAATCTTCCCCGCAACACCCAGCCAGGTGCCGCCAGGAATGTCGGATTTGTAACATTCCGTGAGCGCACCGGATACATCCTGCGGCCTCCCGCACTTCAACCGCCAGTTATAGTGGTCGGAAAATTCGTGGTTTTTCCGGAATTGACTCAACGGGGCACGGAACCGGACACTGAGGCCTGCCCCCGCTGCCCGGGGCCGCTGCCCTGTGGACAATGCCATGCGCCTGCCCAGTCTTGTCGTCGCGCTTTGCGTGCTTTCTGCCTGTGCGCCCCCCGCGCAGGTGTCGAAGAACACGACCGAGGCCGAGGTTGGCGTCGGGTTCGGATCACCGGGCGGATTGCAGCTTGGCGCCGGCGCGGTGGCGGGTGGGTCGCTTGCCCGGGATTTCATGGACCTGACCTTCGCCATGGAAAGCGGACGCGGGCTGGAGACTTTCAGCCGGTTCGAAGGCCCGGTGACCGTGGCGATGACCGGGAACATTCCCGCAACGGCATCGCGCGACCTGGGAGAGCTGATCGGGCGGCTACAGAGCGAGGCGGGGATCGACATCCGGCCGACCTCGGGGCCGGCCACGATCACGGTGGAATTCGCCAGCCGGTCGGACCTGCGGCGGCTGGCCCCGACGGCGGCCTGCTTTGTGGTGCCGAATGTCGGTTCGCTGGCCGAGTACCGGCGAAAGCGCGGGTCGGATGCGGTGGACTGGGCCGAGGTGACCGAACGCGCGCGGGCGGCCGTGTTCATCCCCTCTGACACCAGCCCGCAGGAAATCCGCGATTGCCTGCACGAGGAACTGGCGCAGGCGCTGGGGCCGCTGAACGACCTTTACCGGCTGCCCGACAGCGTCTTCAACGACGACAACTTCCATTCGGTGCTGACCGGCTTTGACATGGCGATCCTGCGGATGACCTATTCGCCAAGCCTGGCGAGCGGGATGTCGCGGGCCGAGGTGGCTGCACGGGTCGGCGGACCTGTGACGGCCGGTGGCGGCAATCCGGCGGACTGGACGCGGGCGATCGAGACCGCGCTGGGGCGGTCGGGGTCGCTTGCGGCGCGGACGGCGGCGGCGGAGCGCGCCCTTGCGATCGCTACGGCAGCGGGCTGGCAGGACAGTCGGCTGGCCTTCAGCCATTTCGCGGTCGGGCGCCTTCTGGCGGGCAGCGATCCGGCGCGGGCCTACGATGCCTTCACCCGCGCGGGGGCAGTCTACGCGCGCCTGCCGGGCGGCGACTTGCAGCTGGCCCATGTCGATATGCAGCTTGCGGTGCTGGCACTGGCCGGGGGATTGCCGGAAGAGGCCGCGCGCCTGTCCGACCGCGCGATGCCGGTGGTCCAGAGCCATAAGAACGCGGCGCTTCTTGCCTCGCTGATGCTGATCAAGGCGGAAGCGCTGGACATGCTGGGCAACCCGTCGGCTGCGGCGGCGCTGCGCATGGACAGTGCGCCATGGGCGCGCTATGGCTTCGGGTCAGACAGCATGGTCCGGAACCGGATGCGCGACATCGCCGCCGTGGCGGACCGCGCAAGGAAAGGCTGAGGGGCGGCTGACGCGCGCGCCCCGGAAATGGGGCGGCATGTTCGTGATCGGCGGGTTTCTTCTGGGGGCAATCGGCGGCGGCTTTCGCGCCAAGGCGCGGGGCGGCAAGCTCGCGGACATCCTGCAATATGCCTTTGTGCACGGGCTGATCCTGGCGCTTCTGGGCCTGTTCGTCACGATCTACCTTGACCGGATGCTGCGGGTCTGATGGCGGGGCGCGGCGCGGAATTTTCACAAATTCCGCTGCGGAGCCTGCACAGGCTCCGGTCCGATTTCTTTGAAGAAATCGGTGGTTAGCGCATGTTCCTGCCGTTCTTCCAGACCTTGCGGGAAGAGGCGGTGCCGGTCAGCCTGCGCGAGTTCCTGAGTTTCCTGGAGGCGATGGCGGCGGGGCTGGTGATCTATGATCCAGAGGGTTTCTATCACCTGGCGCGCCTTACGCTGGTCAAGGACGAACGCCACATCGACCGCTTCGACCGGGCCTTCGCGCGGGCGTTCTCGGGCCTGGAGGGGGTGACGGCAGAGCAGGTGCTGGAGGCGCTGGACCTGCCGCGCGACTGGCTGGAGAAGCTGGCGGAACGGCATCTGTCGGCCGAGGAGCGGGCGTCGATCCAGGCCCTGGGCGGGTTCGACACGCTGATGGAGACCTTGCGGCAGCGGCTGGAGGAGCAGAAGGGGCGGCATCAGGGCGGGTCGAAGTGGATCGGAACCGCCGGGACGTCCCCGTTCGGCGCCTATGGCTACAACCCGGAAGGGGTGCGGATCGGGCAGGACACCGGGCGGCATGGTCGGGCGGTGAAGGTCTGGGACCGTCGCGAGTTCCGCAACCTGGACGGCGACGCGGAAATCGGCACGCGCACGATGAAGCTGGCGCTTCGTCGCCTTCGCCGCTGGGCGCGAGAGGGGGCAGCGGAGGAGCTGGACCTGGACGGCACGATCAGGGCCACGGCGGCGCAGGGGTGGCTGGACGTCCAGACCCGGCCCGAGCGGCGGAATGCGGTGAAGGTGCTGCTTTTGCTGGACATTGGCGGCTCGATGGACCCGCATGTCCGGGTAATGGAGGAGCTGTTCACCGCCGCGAAGGCGGAGTTCCGGCATCTGGAGGTCTTCTATTTCCACAACTGCGTCTACGAAGGCCTGTGGCGCGACAACCGCCGACGGTGGGAGCATCAGACCCCAACCTGGGACGTGATCCGGACCTATGGCGCGGACTGGCGGCTGATCGTGGTGGGGGACGCGGCGATGTCTCCGTTTGAGGTGACGCATCCGGGGGGTGCCAACGAACACTGGAACCGCGAGGCGGGCGAGGTCTGGCTGCGACGGATCCGGGCGCAGTGGCCGTATCACGTCTGGATCAACCCGGTCGAGGAGCGGGCCTGGGGGTATGCGCGGTCGACGGCACTGATCCGCGAGATATTCGAGGGGCGGATGGTGCCGATGACGCTGGACGGGTTGGCGCGTGGGGTGAAGGAGTTGCGATGACACGGTTTGTCGCCTTGTGGCGGGCGCGGCCCGGGTTGACGAGCGCGTTCCTTCTGGCCTGCGCGGTGACGCTGTTCTTTACCGTGCGGTTCGTGGGGCATACGGTCTATTGGGCGAACCAACAGGACGAGGCCGTGCGCCCCTGGATGACCGTGGGCTATGTGGCGCGGTCCTGGGGTCTGGACGGGCGCGAGATCGACGCGCTGGCGGGGCTGCCTTTGCCGGAAGTGAAGGGCCATCCGCAGACCATGGCCGAGATCGCGGCGGACCGGGGGGTGCCGGTGTCCGAGGTGATTGCAGAGGTCGAGGCGGCGGTGGCCGAACTGCGGGCACGGGAAGAATGACCGACTGGCTTCTGGGCCTGGTGCCGACCTATGGGCTGTGGCTTTTGGCGGCGACGACGTTCTTTTCGTGTCTTGCCCTGCCCTTCCCGGCTTCGATCCTGATGCTGACAGCGGGCGGCTTTGCGGCGGCGGGGGACCTGGTCTTATGGCAGGCCTTTGGCGCAGCAGCGGCGGGGGGGATCGCGGGGGATCAGCTGGGCTACTGGGCGGGGCGCGGGTTCGGGGCGACGGTGCTGGCGCGGCTGCGCGCGGACCCGGGGCGGGACAAGCTCTTGGCCAAGGCGGACGGGCTGATGGAGCGAAAGGGGTTGGTCGCGGTGTTCCTGACGCGGTGGCTGCTAAGTCCCCTTGGGCCTTACGTGAACCTGATCGCCGGGAGCACTCGGTATGGTTGGGGGCGGTTCACGGCGGCTGGGGTGGCGGGTGAGGGCGTCTGGGCGGGGCTGTATGTAGGTACGGGCTATGGCTTTGCCGGGAACGTGGAGGCGGCGAGCCAGGCGCTGGGGTCGGCGCTCGGGATGATCGGCGGGGCCGGGGCGGTGTTGGCGCTGGGGTACTGGCTGGTCAACTCTGCCGCAGGGCAGACGGCGTTGCGGGGCGGGAAGGGCTGACTATATCCTGGGTATGAGCAAGCTTCTTCTCCCGATCCTCTTGGCCGTGGGCTATGCCTTCCTGATGCTGCGCTTTTCGGTCTGGCGCACGAAACGGATGCTGGATGAGCGGTCGGTGCCCCTGACGGACCCCTCGATCACCCGGCTGGCGGACCGCATGGCCGAGGCGATGGGTGTGCCCGAGATCAAGGTGAACGTCTTTGAAGTGGACGCGGTGAACGGGCTGGCGGCGCCGGACGGGCGGATTTTCCTGACACGGGGGTTCCTGAACCGCAAGGCGCGGGGTGAGGTGACGGCGGAGGAACTGGCGTCTGTCATCGCGCATGAGATGGGGCATGTGGCGCAGGGGCACATGCGGCGGCGGATGATCGACTTCACCGGGCAGAATGCGGTCTTCGTGATGCTGTCGGCGCTGCTTAACCGGTTCCTGCCCTTTATCGGCATCTGGATCGCCAACCTGATCTCGACCGCGCTGATGGCGCGGCTGTCGCGGCGGGACGAGTTCGAGGCGGATGCCTATGCCAGCGCCCTGCTGATCAAGGCGGGGATCGGGACTGGGCCGCAGAAGAGCCTGTTCCGCAAGCTGGAGGCCCTGACCCAGAACCGGGCCGAGGGGATTCCGGCCTGGCTTCTGAGCCACCCCAAGGTAGACGAGCGCATCGCCGCCATCGAGGCAAACGAACTGCGCTGGGTCGGGTGACGTTGGCAAAGCCCGCCCAAGGCGCTAGGACGGGGTTGGTCTGCGACAGGGGGCGGGTTAGGGGGCGGGTTTGGGAACGATCGACGGGCTGCCGCCGCTGCGCGAGGTGATCCGGGCGCATGAGCTGGTGGCGAAGAAGCAGCTGGGGCAGAACTTCCTGCTGGACCTGAACCTGACGGCGAAAATCGCGCGGGCGGCGGGCGACCTGTCGGCTTGCGATGTGCTGGAGGTCGGGCCGGGACCGGGGGGCCTGACGCGGGGCCTTCTGGCCGAGGGCGCGCGGCGGGTGGTGGCGGTGGAGAAGGACGCGCGCGCCCTGCCCGCGCTGGCCGAGATCGCGGCGCATTATCCGGGGCGGTTGACGGTGCTGCATGGTGATGCGCTGGAGCTGGACCTGGCCGCGCATCTGACGGCCCCGGTGAAGATCGTGGCGAACCTGCCCTACAATGTGGGCACCGAGCTTTTGATCCGCTGGCTGACGCCCGAGGCCTGGCCTCCGCTCTGGTCATCGTTGACGCTGATGTTCCAGAAGGAAGTTGCGGAACGGATTGTTGCGAAACCGAGGACGGAGCATTACGGGCGGCTGGCCCTCTTGGCGCAGTATCGTTGCGAGGCGCGGATCGTGATGACCTTGCCGCCGGAGGCGTTCACTCCTGCCCCGAAGGTCCATTCGGCGGTGGTGCAGTTGACCGCCCTGCCCCAGCCCCGGTTCCCTTGCGACTTCAAGGTCTTGCAGCGGATCACCGCGATGGCCTTCAACCAGCGCCGAAAGATGCTGCGGGCGAGCCTGAAGGGGTTGCGGCCCGATGTCGAGGCGGTGCTGGAAGGGGTCGGCATCCCGCCCACGGCGCGGGCCGAGGAGATCGGGTTGGAATGGTTCTGCGCGCTGGCGCGGGCGGTCGGGTAAGGAGACGAATTTTCGGCGAAAATTCGGGGCGGTCAGCGCGTGGCGGCAAGCGCCGCGCGGTAGGTTTCCAGGTAGTCGGCGGTGTAGGCGGCATAGTCGAAGTCGAGGTCGGAATGGATTTCCTGGACCATCGACCACATCGCCTCACGCAGGGCCGCCGCAGCCTTCATCGCGCGGTAGCGGTGCCAGAGGTCAGCGTCCGGAGCAGGGCCGAAATAAGCCTCAAGCACCCAGGCCTCTTGCGCGGCATCGAGGCTGCAGTTGGCGGCAAGACCGCCGAGGTCGAACAAGGGCGAGCCCCAGCCGGCATAATCCCAGTCGATCAGCCACATCCGGGTGCCGTCATGCAGGAAGTTGCCGGGAAGAAGGTCGTTGTGGCCGAAGACCATCTCGATCCGGCCCACGGTTTTCTCCAGCGTCTCCGCTTCGGCCAGAAGGCCTGGAAGCACCGGGAGGTGACGCGAGCGGCCATCAGTCAGCGTGGCGGCATAGTCGCGCAGGGTCTGGAAGACCCAGAAGGTCAGGGCGGGGCCGCGCAAGTGACGGGGAAGCTCGCGGTGGGTGCGGATCACCAGCTGAAGTGCCTGGTCCAGAAGGTCGGGCTGGCGCAGGTCTTCGGCCGTCATCGTCCTGCTGTCGATGAAGTCGATCACCAGCGCGCCAGGCTCGTGATGGAGGACGGCGGGCGAGATGCCTGCGGCATGGGCGGCGTGGCTGGCCGCAAGTTCGTTGAAGCGCATGATCTGGTGGACGGGAATATCGTCGCCGATGCGCACGACCGCGCGGCGGGTGCCGTCCGAGACGAGGACATTCATGTTGGTGATGCCGCCGCCGAGCGGCACGGCGGTTGCCCCCTTGTGCCAGATCGGCAAGGCCAGCGCCCGGGCGAGCGGATCAGTCCGATGTGTCATGTGCCCTTCTGCGCGGTCCCGGTGTCCGGGGCAGGATGCGATCCGGCGGCGGGCCTGTCAAAGTGAATCCGGGCGCCCCCCGGGCAGGCAACAGGCAAGGGCGTGTCCCAGCATTTCCATCCGGATCGGCTTGGCGACCACCGCCACGAAGCCCTGGCCGAGATAGTCGTCAACCTGGTGCGTCATCACGTTGGCGGTCACCGCGATAGCAGGCGGCAGGGGTTTCCGAGTGAGGCCGGACTGGAGGCCCAGGGCGGTCAGGGTCTCGATCCCGTCCATCCCCGGCATGGCGATGTCGAGGAGGATGGCGTCGAAATCCCCGGTCCGGAACTGGTCCAGCGCGGCGGGACCGTCCTCGACGATCACCGCTTCTACCCCCAGCGCATTCAGCATGCTTTTCAGGATGATCCGGTTGGTGGCATTGTCTTCCGCCGCCAGAACCCGCATCGGTGGAAGCCGCAACGAGGCGTTGTCATGCACCCCTGCCGCCCCGCTGTCCAGCACGGGAACCTTGACCAGGACCGTGGCCGAAACCCCCTGCCCTTCGACCGAGCTTAGCGAGACATCGCCGCCCATCAGCCGGGCGAGGCGGCGGACGATGGGCAGGCCAAGCCCGGTTCCGACATGGCTGCGGCGTGAGCCCCCCATGCCTTGCGCGAATTCGTCGAAGGCGCGGGCAATCTCGGCCTGGGACATGCCGATGCCGGTGTCGCAGACCCGGATTGTGATCGCATCGCGCTGCGCACAGTCGATCTCGACGCTGACGGTGCCGGCGTCGGTGAACTTGATCGCGTTGCCGATGAGGTTGTGGAGGATCTGGATCAGGCGCATCTCGTCGCCCTGGCGCACCTCGTCGGAGGTGCCGCCGATGCAGCGGGTCACAAGCTGGATGCCTTTTTCGTTGGCGGCGATCTGGTGCAGGGCGGCGACGCGCACAAGGATATCGGGCAGCCGGATGGGGCGCGGGTCAAGGACGAGGCGTCCGACCTCGATCTTGGCGAGGTCGAGGATGTCGTTGATCACCGAGAGAAGGTGTTCGCCGGAATCGCGGATCACCCGGACCATGGAGCGTTCCGCCGGGTCGGTCAGCCTGCCGGCCAGCACCGTCGCCATGCCGAGAACGCCGTTCAGGGGCGTGCGAATCTCATGGCTCATCGCGGCAAGGAAGTCGGACTTGGCGCGGTTCGCGGTTTCGGCCGCGGTCATGGCGGCGCGGAGCCGGGTTTCGTGCTGCATCTCGTCGGTGATGTCGGTGAAGGTGCAGACCACGGCGAGGTCGGTGCCGGGGGCGGAAAGCCGGGCCGAGGTGACCGCGACGATGCGGCGTTCGCCGGTGGGCCAGGAAAGCTGGTGGCGCAGGGCATGGGTTCCGGGTTCCCCCGCCAGCGCGCGCGCGACGGGAAGGTCGGACGACGGGACGGGGCCGCCCGCAAGGTCGCTGACGCCTGCGGCATCAAGCAGGGCGAGAAGGCTGTCGCCATCCTTGATCGCGCGGCCCAGCACGCGTTCGGCAGCGGCGTTGGTGAAGACGACGCCGCCCTGTTCGTCGACGACGACGATGCCGGAGACGGACGTCTCCATCACCCGGGCGAGCGTGTCGCGTTCGCGGGCGAGCGCGGATTCCATGGCCTTGGCGGGCGAGATGTCGACGTTGATGCCGCTGGTCTTGACCGGGCGGCCGACCTCGTCCCATTCGGTGACCTGGGCGCGGGTCAGGACCCAGACCCAGTAGCCCAGCCGGTGGCGGAGCCGGACTTCGTGGCCAACCTGCCACTGACCGGCCTCGAATGCCTCGCGTTCGTGTTCGATCAGGTCGCGGGCGTCGTCGGGGTGGAGCATGTCGAGCCAGCGCCAGAGCGGCATCGGGTTCAGTTCGACCGCGCGGTAGCCGAGGATTTCGGCCCAGCGGTCGCTGACCAGCGTGACGCCCGAGCGCATGTCGTGTTCCCAGGTCCCGACCTCGGCCCCGTCGATGACCTGGCTGAGGCGAAGTTCGGCCTCGGCCTGGGTCGAGACGTCGAGCGTGATGCCCGAGATGCGCCGGGCGCTGCCGTCGGCCCACCGGAGCGCAACGTGACCGCGGGTCAGAAGCCAGATCCAGCCGCCGTCGACATGGCGCATCCGGCAGCGCAGGCTGAAATCCTCGCCCCCTTCAAGGAAGATCTCGCGCTGGGCTGCGAAGACGGCGGTGCGGTCCTCGGGGTGGATGCGGTCGACGAGATCGTCAAGCCCGACGGCGACACCAAGCCCAAGCATCGCGCCCCAGCGGTCGTTGATCGCGCTGAAGCCGTGTTCGGCATCCCAGTCCCAGACGGCGATCTCGCCGCCGTCGACAACCTGCTGCAAACGCCGGTCGGCCAACCGGCGGGCGGTGACGTCTTCGTAAAGCCCCACGGTTTCGCGTGAGGGGGTCGCCCGTTCCCGGACCCAGATCAGGCGACCGTCGGCGAACTGGTCCTCGTTGTCCCAGACCTCGGTCAGCGGGCGATGGAGGCGGCGTTGCAGGTTCGCATCGTCGCGTTCGCCCTCGGCCCCGAAGACGCCACGCTCGATGGCGGCGCGGAGGAGGTCGTCATAAAGCGCGCCTTCCACGATCAGGTCGGCAATCGGAGCGAAGACGCGGACATAAGGCGCGTTCCAAAGGACCAGCCGATCCTCGGCGTCGAAGACTGCAAAGCCGTCGTCCAGCGCCTCGATCGCCGCGAGGAAACGGGCCTTGGTGGCGGCAAGCGCGTGGCTTTCGGCCTGGAGCGCGGCCTCCTTGGCCCGGATTTCGGCCATGTTCTCGATCAGCGACCAGACGAGGCGGCGGCCGTCGGGGTCGATGCTGAGGAAGCAGCGGAGCGTTGCCGGAAACGCCTCGCCCGCGCCGGAGCGGAACTTCGCCTCGACGGGGCCGTAGCTGCGGGTCGCCTTCAGCGCGGCGATGGAGTCGCCGATCACCCAATCGCTGTCGGCCGGCACGATCTGGTCGACCTGCATGTCGAGCCCTGCCTGCGGATCGAGCCCGAAGGTTTCGCGAAACGCGCGGTTGCCGTCGACGATGCGACCGGTGTCGAAGTCGTTCACCAGGATCGAGTGCGGGCACATTTCAAAGAAGGCGGTGAACTGGCCTTCGCGGAACGACAGCATTTCGCTGGTGCGGTCCGAGGCCGAGACGTCGCGGATCACGGCGATGAGGTTCGACACCTGCCCGGCAAAGGCAGGGGCAAGCCGCGCGACCGAGACTTCGTAGCGGTGCGGCGAGACCAGCGTGGACAGGCCCACCCGCCGGGTGACGGGCGCGCGTTCGGCCGGGGGCATCGCCATGATCTGTTCAAGAAGATCGGCCAGCGGTTCGGGCAGGATGTCGCGGACCGGGCGGCCAAGACCGGCGCGGACCAGCCCCGCCAGCCAGGGCAGCTTGTCGCTGTGGCAGGCGACGATCCGTCCGCAGGTCGCCAGTTCGATCACCAGATCGGGCAGCGCATTCAGCGTCGCGGCAAGGTGGCGGCGGGTGTCGGCCTCGGCCCGAGCCGCTTCGATCCGCAGGATGACCGAGGATACGGCACGACCGATTGACGAGAGGAGAAATACCACGTCCGGCGGCCAGGTCCGGTCGGGTCGCGCGCAGTCGAAACCGAGGAGGCCGAACAGCCGGTCGCCGTCCATCAGCGGCACCATCAGCGTGGAGTGGACGCCGATCTCGACCAGGAATTCGCGTTCCGGAGAGCCTTCGGGCAGGTCCTCGCGGCTGGTGACGGCAACGATCTGGCCCGCGCGGAACATCTCGTGCCAGGTCGGACGGGTGACGGGAGCGGGCTTGCCCATGTCGGACTTGAGCGCGGAGGCCCCGCTGCCGACCCATTCATGCGTGTTGAAATACCCGATGTCTTCGTCGAAGCGGAAAACGAAGGTGCGGTCGAACCCGTAGGACTGACCAATCGTCGCCAGAACAGAGTCGATTTCGGCGTCAAGCGTTTCGGGCGTGACATCAAGCAGACGATTCATCAGCTCGACCACGCGGAATTCGATCCGCGCAGGCTCGGCGGTCACGATATCAGGCTGACCTGCGTGTCTCATGCGCCCTCGATCCCACCACGCCAATTATCAGCCAGAAGTTGAAAGCCTGCAAGCCAGCTTGTCGGGGCGCAGGGCTGGGACGCGGCCCGGTCTCTTTGTCGCGGTGTCGCCGGGGACCGGGCGGCGTCGGATTCTGGAGCGATCCGCCTATACGCCGAGAAGGACCGCGATCAGGGCGAGGATCGCGGGGGCGGCCTGGATATAGAGGATGCGGCGGGCTGCGGTGGCCGCACCGTAAAGGCCGGCCACGACCACGCAGGCGAGGATGAACTGCGCAAGCTCCTCGCCCGGACCGGGGACGCCGCGGATCAGCGCAAGGATCAGGCCCGCGGCGAGGAAGCCGTTGTAGAGCCCCTGGTTCGCCGCCATGACCCGGGTGTTGGCGGCGAAATCGGGGGTGATGCGGAAGACGGCGCGGACGTAAGCGCTTTCCCACAGGAACATCTCCATCACCAGGATGGCGAGGTGGATCAGCGCCACGAGGGCGATGAGGGCGGAGGAGATCATGCCGCGGGCATCCGGGTTTCGGCCATCTCGGCATACCAGGAGGAGCCGAAGGGAATGGCGCTGTCATCGAAGTTGTAGGCGGGGTGATGGACCATGGCGGTGTCGCCGTTGCCGAGGAAGATATAGGCCCCGGGGCGTTCGTTCAGCATGAAGCTGAAGTCCTCGGCCCCCATCAGGGGGGGCGTCTCGGTATCGACGTGGCCCGAGACCTTGCGCGCGACTTCCGCCGCGAAGGTGGTGTTTTCGGGGGCGTTGACGGTGACCGGGTAGCCGCGGCTGTAGGCCACCTCGCCCCGCGCGCCGAGGGCGAGTGCGGTGCCTTCGACGATCTGGCCGATGCGGGTTTCGACAAAGTCCTGGACCTTGGGATCCATGGTGCGGACGGTGCCCTTCAGCTTGACGACCTGCGGGATCACGTTGTGGGCGGTGGAGTCGGTCTGGACGGTGCAGACCGAGACGACGACCTGCTTCAAGGGGTCGACATTGCGGCTGGCGATGGTCTGGAGCGCCACGATGATGTGGGCGGCGACGACCGTGGTGTCGATGCAGTCATGCGGTTTCGCGGCATGGCCGCCCTTCCCCGTCACGGTGATGTCGAACTGGTCGGCGGCGGCCATCATCGCTCCCGGTCGGATGGCGAAATGGCCGACGGGGATGCCGGGCATGTTGTGCATCCCGTAGACCTCGGCCACGTTCCAGCGGGCAAGCATCCCGTCCTTCACCATTTCGCGGCCCCCGCCGCCGCCCTCTTCTGCGGGCTGGAAGATGCAGACCACGGTGCCGTCGAAATTCCGGGTCTCGGCCAGGTATTTCGCCGCGCCAAGGAGCATGGCGGTGTGTCCGTCATGGCCGCAGGCGTGCATCTTGCCGGGGACGGTCGAGGCATAGGGGACCCCGGTCTGTTCGATGATCGGCAGCGCGTCCATGTCGGCGCGGAGGCCAATGGCGCGGCCTTTCGTGTCGCTGCGCCCCTTGATGACCGCGACGACGCCGGTGCGGCCGATGCCTTCGACCACCTCGTCGCAACCGAAGGACCGGCAAAGCTCGGCCACCTTGGCAGCGGTGCGGTGGACGTCGAACAGAAGCTCGGGGTGGGCATGGAAGTCGCGGCGCCAGGCGGTGATCTCGGGCAGAAGCTCGGCGAAACGGTTCTTGGGGGGCATCGGTGTCTCCTTTCGCGTCAGGGTGAACCTCTGCGCGGCAAACGGCAAGTCCCCGGACAACGGGCCGCAGGGGGTAGGGAAAACCCGAATGTGATCGGGGACCTGTTGCCGATGGCGCACATTTCCGACAAAGCGTCGCAAAAACGTCATGAACCCGGCTTGTTGCGGCCCACGAGCCGCGCAATATGGGCAAAAGGCAGGATAAGCCCGTAGGAGCAGTAACGATGGCACAGCAATCCGGTTCGCAGCAGCAAGGCGGCGCGACCCCTTCCAGCCCGCAGCAGCAGGGCCAGCAGTCCGGCGGGTCCACCCGGCAGCCCGGGCAGCCGATCTTCAAGGACTGGGCGTCGATCTGACCCCTGCCCGTCCGGGCGTCCCGATCATCTGAGGCGTTGACAAGACACCGGCCAGCCGCGAGGTTGGCCTTGTTTTGTTCTTTCCCCCCTGCCCCATGCCCGAACCCGTCTCATCCATCCCGAACCTCGGCCCCGCCTCGGAAGCGGCCTTTGCGCGCGCGGGGATAACAAGTGCCGAGGAGATCCGGGCGCTCGGGCCCGACGAATCCTATCGGCGGCTTCTGGAAACCGGCGCGCGGCCGCACTTCATCGGCTATTACGTGCTGGTCATGGGCCTGCAGGGCCGCCCTTGGAACGATTGCAAGGGCGAAGAGAAGAAGGCGTTGCGCAAGCGGTTCGACGCGATCTGCGCCGGGTTCAACCGGTCAGACGCAAAGCTGCGCACCGACCTGGAGCAGGCGCTGAGTTTCCTGGGGGTCGTGGAGCGGCGGGCCTAGGGTTTTGCTGGTCTGTCCGGGCCGATAAAACCTTGACATCGGATATCCACCCGAAAGTATGATGCTAAAGGGATGGAGGGTCAGATGGCGGCGATCAGGCTGGAAGGCGTGTCGAAGAAGTTCGGGTCGGTCGAGGTGATCCGCGACCTGAACCTTGAGATCGACGCGGGCGAGTTCGTGGTGTTCCTGGGGCCGTCGGGGTCGGGGAAATCGACGCTTCTGCGGATGATTGCCGGGCTGGAAAGCATCGATGCGGGCAAGCTGCTGATCGACGGCGAGCGGGCCGAGGGGCTGGCGCCGGGCAGCCGGAACCTGGCGATGGTGTTCCAGAACTATGCGCTTTATCCGCATATGACGGTCGAGGAGAACATGGCCTTCGGGCTGAAGAACGTGGGCTTGCCGTCCGAGACGATCAAGGCGCGCGTGGCCGAGGCGGCGCGGATGCTGGAGATGGACAAGCTTCTGGCGCGGCGTCCGGCGGAACTGTCGGGGGGCCAGAGGCAGCGGGTGGCGATCGGGCGGGCGATCGTGAAGGAACCGAAGGCGTTCCTGTTCGACGAGCCGCTGTCGAACCTGGATGCGGCGCTGCGGGTCAGGACGCGGGTGGAACTTGCGGAACTGCACCAGCGGCTGGGGTCGACGATGATCTATGTGACGCATGACCAGACCGAGGCGATGACGCTGGCCGACCGGATCGTGATCCTGAACGATTGCAAGATCGAACAGGTCGGCACACCGATGGAGGTCTATTCCCGCCCGGCCTCACGCTTCGTGGCGAGCTTCATCGGCTCACCGGCGATGAACCTGGTGCCGGTGACACTGACGGGTCAGCGCGACCGGGCCGCGGCGCGGCTGGGGGATGGGAGCGTGGTGCCCCTGCCCTTTGCACCCAAGGGGGACGGCCCATGGGAACTTGGCATCCGGCCCGAAGCACTGACCGTGTCTTCGGGCGGGGCGACGAAGGCCACGGCAACGGTGGTCGAGCGGCTGGGCGACCGGACGCTGGTCTATGCCAAGCTGTCGGACGGGGTGCAGGTCATCGCGCAGGATAGCGGCAAGTCGGGCGTGAAGGCGGGGGACAGCATTGGCCTACATTTCGATGCGGGTGAGCTGCACCTGTTCGACGGACAAGGGCGGGCGGTTTCGGCTTGAGCGCGGAGTTTTCGAAAACTCCGTATCGGAGCCTTTGAAGGCGCCGGTGCGATTTCTTCGAAGAAATCGTTTTTCAGCCCTTGATCCCGGCGGACAAAGTGATCGCCTCGGTCACCTTGCGCTGGAACAGAAGGTAGGCGAGCGCGACCGGCAGGCCCGCGAGGACCGCAGCGGCCAGCTGGCGGGCGTAGTAGACCCCGAAGGCGTCGTTGACTTGCGTGATGCCGACGGGGACGGTCATCATCTCGGTCTTCGTGACCGACAGGAAGGGCCAGAGGAAGGCGTTCCAGGTCCAGATGAAGGTGACAATGGACAGGGCCGTCGTCACGCCCCAGTTCATCGGCAGGTAGACCTTGAAGAGGATGCGGAACTCGCCCGCGTTGTCCATCACGGCGGCCTCGCGGAAGTCCTTCGGGACCTGGTCGAAGAACTGCTTGTAGACGATGATGATGACCGGGTGAATCAGCTGCGGCAGCATGATCCCGGCCCAGGTGTTGATCAGGCCCAGTTGCGAGATCAGCACGAAGTGATTGATGATGAGGGCCTGCGTGGGGACCATGAAGCTGGCGAGGATCAGCCACCAGAGCGCCTGGCGACCGGGGAACTTCAGCTGCGACAGCGCATAGCCGCAGAGCATCGAGGTCACGATGGTGATGACCGTCACCCCGACCGCGACGGCGATGGAGTTGATGTACCAGGTCACGATCTGGGTGTCGTAGATCGCGGTCGTGTAGTGGCTGAAGGTCAGGTTCTGGGGCCAGAGCTCGATATAGGGGCGAACGACCTCGTCCTCGGACTTCAAGGAGGAGACGACACCCCAGTAGAGGGGGAAGGCCCAGAGGATCGCAAAGACGATGGTCAGGACGGTGATGACCCCGCCCCAGAAGTTCGCGCGTTGCATGGCCGAAGCGGTCATTTGCGGCCCCCCGCCAGGCGCAGAAGCTGGAATTGCAGGACCGAGACGACGACCACGAGGACAAACAGCGTGACCGCGACTGCGGCGGCGCGGCCGCCCTGGTCCTGCTGGAAGGCGCGCTGGAAGACGTAGTAGACGAGGACCATGTTGTCGTTCGGGCGGCCGCCTTGGGAAAACAGGTAGACCTGGTCGAAGATCTTCAGCTGCGCGATGAGCTGTATGGTGAAGACCAGCGTGGTGACGGGCCAGAGGAGCGGCCAGGTGATGCGGCGGAAGGTCGTCCAGCGGCTGGCATTGTCGAGCGCGGCGGCCTCGTAGATCTCGGCCGGGATGGCGCGGAGGCCCGCGAGGAACAGAAGGATCGAGAAGCCCGCGGTCCACCAGATCGTGACGATGCCGACGGCGGGCATGAACCAGGTGCGGGATTTGGTGATCGGGATACGCTCGAATCCCAGCAGGTCGAAGACATGCATCAGGATGCCGAACTGGAAGTTCAGGACCCAGTCCCAGATCAGGTAGACGACCGAGACAGGCAGGATGTAGGGCAGGAAGAAGAGCGCGAGGATGGCGGCCTGCAACCGGCCTTTCAGCCGGGAGACTCCCAAAGCGATCAGAAGTGCGATGATGGTGCCGGGCAGGACCGTCAGCAGGACGAAGTAGGCGGTGTTCCAGGCGGCGGTGCGGAAGCGCGGGTCTTTGGGCAGCCTTTCGTAGTTCTCGGTGCCCACCCAGTCGCCCGAGCCGATCAGCGGGGCGTTGGTGAAGGAAATGCCGAACATCTGGATTGTCGGCCAGACGAAGACCAGGAGGTAGATGGCAAGGAACGGTGCCACCAGAACGGCGGCGACGAGAGCATCCTTGCGGCGGTTGGTCAGCATCGCGGTCCCCCGAAAGTACCGAGCCGCCCTGGGAGCGCGGGCGGCCCGGTCAAGGTGTCAGATCAGAGCGCGTTCAGCTCTTCCTTGATCGACGAGACAGCTTCTGCAGGGTCCATCTCGCCGTTGAGGGTCGGCACGAAGTAGGTCGACATGACGTCGAAGATCGGCCCGGCGACACCGGCAAGCGGGGATTTCGGGTCGAAGATCATGTTCGCCGTCAGGGTCGAGTAGGTCGCGTTCGGCTCCATCGCCTTGTATTCCGCCGAGGCGACAACCGCGCCGTTGGCTGGAATATGGCCTGCGGTGGCCCAGAAGAGCGAGTTCTTCGAGATCCAGGACATCACCTCAAGCACGGCAGCGCGCTTTTCGGGGGTCATTTCCTTGCCCTCGTTCTTCGGGATCGCGAAGGTGTGGCTGTCGGCATAGGTCGACGGATGGTCGAAGATCACCGGCAGTTCCACGGCGCCCCAGTTGAAGAGCTTACCTTGCGCGTTGAGGTCGGTCATCGTCGGGACCTCCCACACGCCGTTGATCATCATCGCCGCTTCACCGCTGGTGAAAAGCGCGACTGTGGCCGGGTAGTCGGTGTAGGTCGACTGGAGGCCCGCCTTCGTCCATTCCTGCAGGACGGTGAGGGCGTTCACCAGCTTGTCGCCGTTGTCGCCCGCCAGGAATTCGCCGTCGGTCATCAGTTGGCCGTCCTGCTGGCCCATCAGCGAATAGATGGTGCGGAACATGAAGTTGCCGTCGGCGGTCACGGACCCCAGCGGGAACTTGACGCCGGAATCCTTCAGCGCCTGCAGGGTCGCGGTAAAGCCTTCGCGGCTATCCATGCCCTTGGGCTTGCCGTTTTCGTCCAGCATCCCGGCTTTTTCCAAGAGGTCCTTGTTGTAGTACAGGACGATCGGGTGGGTATCGAGCGGGACGGCATATTGCTTGCCGTCGATGGTCACCGCGTCCCAGGTCGCGGCGGCGAAGTCACTTTGGCCAAGGCCCATCGCCGTCCAGTCATCCGGTGTGATTTCCTGCAGGATGCCCTGCTGGACGGCCAGCGGGATGCGACTGGCGTGGTAAGTCATGATGTCCGGAGCCTCGCCCACGGCGGCCGAGGTCTGGACCTTGGAATAAAACGGGGTGCCCCATTCCAGCGTGGTCGCGTCGATCTTGATCGCGCCGGCATGGGCGGCGTTGAAGTCCTCGATCAGCTTCTTCATCCGCACGCCGTCGCCGCCGCCCAGGAAATCCCACCAGACGACAGTCTCTTCCGCACGCGCCACACCGGCAAAGCCGATGGTGGCGACGATGGCTGCCTTCAGCATTCCACTTATGGTCATGTTTTCCTCCCTCATGGCGGCGGGTTCGCCGCATCCTCCGCAGAAAAGCGTATCCGCTTTCCCGATTCGATCAATCGAAACCTGATACGTATCCGAAACCCGGATACTTACAGCCCCACCCGGATCATCGAGTAGGAATGCGGCGGCAGGGTCAGGTGCAGGCCCTTACCGGAGAGCTTGGCCCCGCTGCCCTTCTGCGGGGCGACGTTGTCGGGGTTGGTCTTGGAATTCCGCGCCTCAAGATCGCTGTGCTTGATCAGCGTGTGTTCGACGGTGCGGGCAGCGAAGCCGTCAAGGGCGAGATCGACCTCCATCGGCTCGGACCCGTTGCGGTTGATGGCGAAGAAGGTCAGCGTGCCCGCGTCGTCGTTGCGGACGCCTGCGATATCCAGCCACGGCACACCCGCTGCCACATCGGCGTCGTAGGTCGGGACCTCGACCGCGAGCTGCATCGCCGTGCCGCGCCCGTTCTTCGAGGCGAAGAGGAAGGGCCAGTAGATCGTCTGCCGCCAGGCGGGGCCGCCGGGCTCGGTCATGATCGGGGCGATCACGTTCACGAGCTGCGCGATGCAGGCGATCTTCACCACGTCGGCGCGGCGGATGAAGGTGTTCAGGATGCAGCCGACCTGCAGGACGTCCTCGAAATTGTACTGGTCTTCCAGGAGGACGGGCGCGACGGGCCAGTCCCAGGTGCGCATCCGCTCGGCATCGGCCTTGCGTTCATGGTACCAGACGTTCCATTCGTCAAAGCTGATCGTCACCTGCCGCTTTGACCGCTTCTTGGCCTTCACATAGTCGATGATCCCCGCCACCGTGCCGATGTAAGTGTCAAGTTTCTGCGGCAAGGCAAGGAATTCGTTGGAATTCTTCTCGTAGTTCTCGAAGTACATGTGCAGGCTGATGTGGTCGACCTGGTCGTAGGTCTCCTCCAGCACCGTTGCCTCCCACTGCGGGTAGGTCGGCATGTTGGAGTGTGAGGAGCCGCAGACTACCAGCTCCAGCGTCGGGTCGAGGCCGCGGAGCGCCTTGGCGGTTTCGTTCGCCAGGTGGCCGTATTCCCCGGCGGTCTTGTGGCCGACCTGCCAGGGTCCGTCCATCTCATTCCCCAGGCACCAGAGGCGGCAGTTCCAGGGCTCCTGGCGGCCGTTCTTCGCGCGCAGGTCCGACCAGTAGGTCCCGCCCTTGTGGTTGACGTATTCGACGAAGCTGCGTGCCTCGTCGAGCCCGCGCGAACCGAGGTTCACGGCCAGCATCATGTCGGTCCCGGCCTTTTCGGCCCAGTCGGCGAATTCGTGGATGCCGACCTGGTTGGTTTCCGTCGTGCGCCAGGCGAGGTCGAGGCGTTTGGGGCGGCTCTCCTTGGGGCCGATCCCGTCCTCCCAGTTGTAGGCCGAGACGAAGTTGCCGCCGGGATAGCGGCAGATCGGCGTGTCGATGGCGCGGACAAGGTCGATCACATCCTGCCGCATGCCCTGGGCGTCCGCAGTGGGATGGCCGGGTTCGTAGATGCCGGTGTAGACGGCGCGACCGAGGTGTTCCAGAAAGGACCCGTAAAGCCGCTTGTCGATATCAGCTACCGTATAGGCGCTGTGCGCCGTGACCCTGGCTTTCATCTTCCCCTCCCGTCCTGCCGATACGCATCCGATGATGCGGTCTATACCAGCCTTTCAGGTATAGTTGGCCGGGATGGTGGAGTCGGTCAAGCGAAAAACGGGCGTCGCGTGATCAGCCGCGCAGAAGCCTTAGCGTGATGTCCTTGTCCTCATTGCCGAAGCCGCGGCCGAAGATGTTCAGCCCGCCGGGGTGGCGGGCGTCGTCCTTGACGCCGATGCGGACGCGGATGGACCGGTGATCGTTCAGTTCAAGGTCACCCAGCGCGCAGTCGGACACCCGCTGACCGTCGAGGAAGGTGCCGGTGGGCGTGACCTCCCACCGTTTAAGGTCGCCGTATTGCGATCCGGCCAGCTTCCACCAGTCGGGCGTGAACTTGCCGCGTTTGTCGCCGTAGTCGCCGGGCGCGGTCCAGGTGCCGATCTCATGCCCGTTGATCGCGACGGTGATGTCGGATGGCCAATCCTTCGAGGTGCCGGGAACCTCGGAGGAAAGCTCTACCACCAACTCCAGCGACTGGATGGCGGTTCCCGCGAGCTTGGCATTATTCGGGAACTGGTATTCGACGAAGCCCCGGGTAAACCACAACAAACCGGCGCGCATCCGGTCGGGGTCAAGGAAGGTGTCGGGCACGTCGAGAAGGCCGATGATCCCGTCGGGCGAGCAAAGGCCGCAAGGCGCGCTGACTTCGCAGCGGGTGTAAAGGCCGATGGGCATGGCGACCTCGATCGCGTCGGACAGGCGCGCGGGGGGCGGGTCCTTGAAGGCGATCAGCAGTTCGGAAAAGGTGGAAAGGCAGATTTTCTGGCTGCCCTTGCGGCCCTTTTCCGACCGGGTCTGCACCAGGCCCGCATCGACCAGGATCTGGATGTTCGAGGAGACGGTGGATTGCGGCAAGTCCAGGTCTTCGGAAATCTGGTTGACGTTGCGGGGGCCACCGCGCGTCAGGTGTTCCAGGATCCGGGCCCGGACTTCACTGGCCAGGCTGCGCAGGATATCCTGGCGTTCCAGGGGGTCGACGACGAGTATCTGATTTGTCATGGCATCACACGTTCCGGTGACTGGCATCAGTATCAGGATCGCGGATGCAAATAAAGCGGGTTGCGTGGGCGGGCGCCACCCTGCCCGGTCCGTCCGGTCTTGGTAGGAAGGTGGTGCCCCCAGAGGGACTTGAACCCCCGACCCTCTGATTACAAATCAGATGCTCTACCAGCTGAGCTATAGGGGCCACGCGCCTGAAATACAGGGGCCACCCGGGCGGCGCAAGGGCTTAGTCCCGCTGGTCACGTGCGACGAGGACGACAGCGGCAAGGCCGACGGCCATCACGAGGAGCGCGGCGGGGGCGGCCTCGGACAGGCGTTCGAGGCTGGCGAGTTCGAAGACCCGGGTCGAGAGCGTGTTGTAGTCGAAGGGCCGCAGGAGAAGCGTCGCGGGCAGTTCCTTGACGCAATCGACGAAGACGACGAGGAGCGCGGTCAGGACCGAGCCGCGCATCAGGGGCAGGTAGACGGTTGCCAGCGTACCGCCCGCAGACCGTCCAAGCGAGCGGGCGGCCATCGACAGCGAGGGTGCGACCCGGCCAAAGGCTGCATCCACCGCGCCTTGCGCGATGCCGAAGAAGCGGACCAGGTAGGCCAGCCCCAGCGCAAAGGCCGTGCCGGTGATGAACAGGCCCGGGTCCCAGCCCGTCAGCGCGAGGACGGCGTCGGCCAGCCGGTGATCCAGCGCCGCGAGCGGCAGGAGAAGGCCGAGCGCCAGGACCGCCCCGGGGGCCGCATAGCCGATCAACGTCATGGGCAGCAGCCACTGGGCCGCGCGTGAGCCCTTGATGCGGAGCGCGTAGACCAGGAAGATCGCCGCACCCACTGTCACCAGCGCGGCAAGGCCGCCGACGATCAGCGTGTTCTTCAGGGCGTCAAACAGGCCCGGGGCCAGCCAGCCCTGGGGTGCTGCAGCGGAATGGTAGACCATCACGCCGACCGGTAGGACGAAGCCGCCGGTGAAGGGGATCAGGCAGAGCAGTGTCGCATACCAGCGCTTGCGGCCCGCGATGGCTTGCGGCTGGACCGCCTGCGCGGCCCGGCCAAGCCGGTGGAACCGCGCCCCGCCCCGCCCTGCCCTTTCCAGCCCGACCAGCAGGAGGATCAGCACCAGGATCACCATGGCGATCTGTGCCGCCCCACCGGCATTGCCGCCATTGAGCCAGGTGGAAAAGACTCCGGTCGTCAGCGTCTGCACCCCGAAATGCAGGACCGTGCCGTAATCCGCGACGGTCTCCATCAGCGCCAGCGCGACGCCCGCGGCAATGGCGGGCCGGGCCAGGGGCCAGCCGATGCGCAGGAAAAGGCCCCAGGGTCCGCAGCCAAGCGCCTGGGCGACCTCATAGGCGCGGCCAGACTGTTCGCGGTAGGCGGCGCGGGCCAGGAGGTAGACGTAAGGATAAAGCGCGAAGGAGAGGACCAGAATCGCCATCGGCAAGGAGCGTGTCTCGGGGAACCAGTAGTCGCGGGCAGACTCCCACCCGAAGGTGGCACGGAGCGCGCTTTGCACGGGACCGGCATAATCAAGCAGGTCCACCAGCGCATAGGCCCCGACAAAGGCCGGGATCGCCAGCGGAAAGAGCAGCGCATGGGCCAGCCAGTCGCGGCCCGGAAAACGGTACTGGCTGACGAGCCAGGCCGCCCCCGTCCCCATCGCCGAGGTCAGGACCGCGACCCCGGTCATCAGGAGGAGCGTCGTCAGAAGATAGCGCGGCAGGACGGTCGCCATCAGGTGCGGCCAGATGTTTTCCGTGGGCATGAAAGCCAGCCAGGCGATCGACAGGATGGGCGCAAGGACCACCGCCGCGATCACCACCGCACCCAGCGTCCAGCCGTCGAGGGCCAGGCGGAACGGGCGGCGCGCAAGTTGAGTGAAACGGTCGGACATCGTGCCCCCCGGTTACAGGAAAGCGGTTTAACTGTCCAGAAAAGCCCGTATAGTCGCGCCGTCGGGCCCATTGCCCGAGCCGCAAAGTCAGGCCCGATGCGTATCGTCTATCACCTGGGTGCCCATTGCACCGATGAGGACCGGCTGGTCCGCTGCCTTCTGAAGAACCGGGCCGTGCTGGCCGATCAGGGCATCGTGGTGCCTGCGCCGACGCGCTATCGCAAGCTTCTGCGCGATACGGTCAGCCAGCTGCGCGGGGCGGCGGCCTCGGAAGACACCGAGGCGATGATCCTGGACCAGATCATGGACGAGGCGACCGCCGACCGGCTGATCCTGTCCTGGACCAGCTTCCTGGGCTTTCCCGCCTATGCGATCGCGTCGGGGCTTTATGGCCATGGCGGTGAGCGGCTGCGCGCCTTTACCCAGATCTTCCCCGACATCGAGGCCGAGTTCCACCTGGCGATCCGCAACCCTGCGACCTTCGTGCCCGACCTGCGCGAGCGAGCGATGCAGAAGGGCCATAACGATATCCTGGAAGGGGTCGATCCGTTCGCGCTGCGCTGGTCCGAAGCGGTGAGCCAGATCCTGGAACACAATCCGAACGTGCCGCTGACGGTCTGGTGCGACGAAGATACGCCGCTGGTCTGGCCCGAGGTGCTTGAGATCGTCTCTGGATATCTTCCGGGCACGGTGCTGGAAGACGATGACGAGCTGCTGCGGATGCTTCTGACCGAGGCCGGACTGCAGCGCTATCTGACCTATTGTCGGGAACACCCGCCGCAGTCGGTGTCGCAGCGGCGACGGATCGTCACGGCCTTTCTGGAAAAGTTCGGCCGACCTGACGTGCTTGCCACCGAAATCGCCCTGCCCGGCTGGACCAACGAAGTGGTGGAAGAGCTGACCCAGGGCTATCACGCCGACATTGAGCGGATCGGCGAGATGCCGGGGGTCAGGCTCCTCTTGGCCTGATCAGGCCATGCCAAGCGCGGATTTGTAGAGTTCCAGCACCGCTTCTTCCTCGGCGATCTCGTCGGGCTTGCGTTTCCGCAGCGCGATGACCTTGCGCATGACCTTGGTGTCGTAGCCGCGGCCCTTGGCTTCGGCCATGAGTTCCTTCTGCTGTTCAGTCACGTCCTTCTTTTCGGCCTCAAGCTGTTCGTAGCGCTCGATGAACTGGCGAAGCTCGTCGGCGGTGACGGCATAGGGATCGGTTGCGTCGGCCATGGCGGTCCTTTTCGGGGCTGAAGGGGTCGGGCGTTCCTACCCTGTGGGGGTGCAGGGGTTCAACCCCAGAGCTTGCAGGAGGGGGCGGAAACGGCTAGCACCCGGCGCGGGCGGCGATGGGGGCGATCATGCAGGCACTGATCTGGGCGGGGGCGGCGCTGACTTTGGTCGGGCTTGCGGGTCTGGTCTGGTGCATCCTGCTGGCCGCACGCGCGAAACGTTCGGGGCTGGACGATGCAGCGATGCGGGCAGAGCTGCAGCGAGTGGTGACGATCAACCTGGCCGCCGTCGGCGTGTCGGCGCTGGGACTTGCGGCGGTGGTCGCGGGAATCGTCCTGGGCTAGGGGCGCCTTAGACAGGCATGTTGTCGAAGCCGGCCTCGATCTCGGCGTCGGTCGGCTGGTGCGTCTCTTCGCCCGGCATCAGCGCCGCAAGGGCGCGCATTTCGGCCAAGAGCAGGTCAAGCCCCTGATGCTGAAGTTCGATGCCTGCAGCCAGAAGGTCGGCCTCGTCGCGGATCACGTCGGCGGGTGTACGGGCGGTCATTGGGCGCAACTCCTGCAAAGGGGGGTCCAGGGAAGGACATCGAGGCGGGCTTCAGCGATGGGGTTGCCGCAATGCACGCAGTCGCCGTAGGTTCCCTCGGCAATCCGGTCCAGGGCGGCGCGGATCTGGGTGATCTCGGTCAGACCGGCATTTCCGGTCGCCTCAAGCACCTCGTCAGTTTCGCGTTCGGTGGCAAGCTCTTCCCAGTCCCGGTTCTGATGCTGTTCAAGCTCTTCCTCGATCGCCTCAAGGCGCACCCCAAGCTCGGCCAGGCGCTGTTCCAGCGCTGCCTTGCGGGCCGGGATCGAAGTCTTGGTCTGGGCCTGCATCGCATTCTCCTTGTCGAGGAGAGAAGTCTAGCAGGTCCTGCCGGGGCGACCTTGACCCAAGTCAACGGCGCTTTCGCTTTTCGTCCGATCTGGCTAAGGTCGCGCCGGGATCGGGCCGAAGCACCCGGCCCGCAGCCCGTCACGCATCTGGAGACAGCCATGGATATCCGCACGATCACCCCCGACTATGCCGTCTCACCGCAGATCGAGCCGGGCGATCTGGCCGCGATCAAGGCGGCGGGCTATGTGACGGTGATCGACAACCGGCCGGACGGCGAAATCCCGCCGCACCTGCACACCGCCGAAATGCGCAAGGCGGCCGAGGCCCTGGGGCTGACCTTCATCGCGAACCCGGTGATCGGCGGGGCGCTGACGATGGAGAACGTGACGGCGCAAGGCGCGGCGATTGCGGGGGCGGCGGGGCCGGTCCTTGCCTATTGCGCGAGCGGGAACCGGTCGTCGATCGTCTGGGCACTGTCCCAGGCGGGCAAGCGCCCGGTCGATGAACTGATCGGCCTTCCGGCGCGGTACGGCTATCAGCTGGACCACCTGCGCCCGCAGATCGAGGCCCTGGCCAAGGGCTGACCTCGCGCGCCAAAGCGAATTCAGCCCGCAGCGCGGAGTTCGGGGGGGTCCGGGTCCGCTACTGACGGAAAGGCCATCGGGGCGACCGCGAAGGCTTCGGGCGCGGGTTGCGCGGCGGCCTTCATGTCCAGCGCTTCGGACAGTTTCAGCGCGCGCATGCCCCGGTGCTGGCCCAGCCGCGCGCCGGCGACGCGGCGGCCTTCGATGGTTTCCAGCGAAATCGCGTCCAGCGCCGCCGAAGGCAGGACCAGGGTTTCGCCGACGGCCAGGTCCATGACCTGCCGCAAGGGCATGGTCAGCCGCCCGACCACGGCATCCAGACGGCAGCCGGCCTGCATGACCTGCGCCTGCAGCGCCTGGGCAAAGAGCGGGGCGGCCGAGGACTGGGGATCGGAGGTCACCGCCGGGCGTTCGCCCCGGCCTTCGGCGGGAAGGACCAGGATCACCTGGCCTTCGCGCCCCGCGTCGCCAAGGGCGATGGTGGCCGACAGGACGCGGTAGCCGTCTTCTTCCAGCATGAGGCCGAGGGGGCGGGCATCTTCCAGCCACGAGGCATAGCGGAAACCCCCGGCCCAGCACAGGTCAGCCTCATCGGCGAGGGTTTCGTCAAGACCCACAAGCGCGCGGTCGATGACACCCGCGACCATGGCGGCATCAATCCGGCTGGGTTTGCGGGCGGCGGGCGGCTGCGCCGACAGGCGGCCAAGCGTCTGCATCTCGATCATGGCGGCGGTGACATCGGGCGACAGCATGATGACGCCAAGCCCGCCCGCCGGACCATCGAGCAGCGCCAGAAGTGCGCGTTCCGGAACGGTTTCCAGAATCTCTGCCAGGTTCTGCCGAAGGATCGACAGGCGCCGGAAGTCGATGTCCAGAGTCATGGCATCGCGCGTTGCGCGGGCAAGCGCCAGCCGCCAGCCCCGGTCGGCACCGGGTGCGCCTTCCGCCGAGGCCGGGCGGGCGCGGTCGATCTTGCGGCGGATCACGTCAGTCATCGCGGGCGGTCATGGCGGCCTGTCCTTGGTCAAGCCACCCTAGCGCGCGCAACCTTGCCAAAGGGTTAACTTCGGTGGGATCAGGCCGCCAGCGCCTCGATCCGCAGCGGAACGGTCACCCGGAAGGCGGCCCCGCCCTGCCCCGGCAGGTAGGCGACCGACCCGCCGAGATTGGTCATGATCTCGCGGCAGATCGCCAGGCCAAGCCCTGCCCCCCCGGCGCGGTTCGCATCGGACAGGCGGGCGAATTTCTCGAAGATCACCCGCTGCGCGTCCTTGGGGATGCCCTTGCCGTTGTCGATGAAATCCACCGTGACCCGCCCCGCCTTCTGGCGGACGTTGATCCGCAACTCGGGCCGGGCGGCATCACAATACTTCCGCGCATTCGAGATCAGGTTGATGAAGACCTGGGTCAGCCGGTCGGCATCGGTGCGCAGGTAGATCGCCTCGGACGGCGGGTCGCGCAGGACGGTGAAATCGCGTTCCGGCCGGGTGGCGCGCGCGGCGGTAAGCGCGGTGTCGATCATGCCCTGCAGGCTGGCAAGCCCGACGTTCAGTTGCACCGCGCCGTTTTCAAGGACCGAAAGGTCCAGCAGATCGTCCAGAAGCCGGGTCAGGCGCTTGGCCTCGTCGTGGATGATCTGGCCATAGCGGACCACTGTGGCAGGCGGCAGGTCGCCCTCGGTGAGGATTTCGGAAAAGGCGCGGATCGAGGTCATCGGCGTGCGCAATTCGTGACTGATCTGGCTGAGGAAAGCGTCCTTCTGCAAGGACAGCTGGGTCAGCTTTTCGTTCGCCTCACGCAGCGCACCTGCCGTGCGGGTCAGTTCGGCTTCGCGCGCCTCAAGCCGGGCGGAATATTCCAGGATCTGGGCCGATTCGCTGGCCACGGCCATCAGGTCCTCGACCGTGACGGTGGCGCGGCCCACAAGCTGGCTGATCATCGCATGGGCCGTCGCGGCCCCGACCGACCCCGAGAGCCGGGCTTCGAGGCTGTCGAGGAAGGCGGGCGTCGGGTCGGGAAGAAAGCCGTCCTTGCCCTGCGCGCGGGCGGCGGACTGGAACAGGGCCAGGGCGGCATCCTCGCCCAGGATGCGCTGCGCCATGGCCAGAAGCGCTTCGGGTTCGACCTGGCCGCGGGCCCAGCGTTGCGGGCCGACATCGCCCTCGAAGACATTGACAAAGGCCGCACCCTGCAGCCGTTCGACGGGGCCGGGAAAGGTGAGAAGCGAGCCTGCGCAGAAGGCCAGCGTGTTGAGCGCGAGCGACCAGAAGAGCGCGTGGATCATCGGGTCCATCGCCTCGGTGCCGAACAGCGCCTGGGGCCGCAGCCAGGCGTGGCCGAAGGCACCTTCGGCGAAGACCTCGGCGGACAGGACGGCGCCGGGGCCGAAGGAGGGGAAGAAAGAGGTGTAGGCCCAGACGACGACGCCGGTGACAAGGCCAAGGATCGCGCCGGTGCGCGTGGCCCCGCGCCAGAAGATGCCGCCAAGCATCGCAGGCAGGACCTGTGCCACGCCAAGAAAGGCAATGAGGCCGATCGAAGCCAGCGCCGCCGAGCCGCCGGAGACCTGGTAATAGGCATATCCAAGGGCCAGAACCGCCGCGATGGCCAACCGCCGCGCCATGAGGACAACCTGGCGCAGGTCGTCCCCGGCCCCAGCCGCCGGGCGCAGCCGCAGCCAGAGCGGGATCATCACATGGTTCGAGATCATCGTGGCCAGCGCAATGGATTCGACGATGACCATCGAGGTGGCCGAGGAGAACCCGCCAAGGAAAGCCAGCATTGCCAGCGCGCCCTGCCCTTCGGCCAAAGGCAGGGTCAGGACGAACATGTCGGGGTTCGCACCTGCGGGCATCCGCTCAAGCCCGACGACGGCGATGGGCACGATGAAGAGGCTCATCCCCAGGAGGTAGAGCGGGAAGGCCCAGCTGGCCCGGGCGAGGTGGCCTTCGTCCTCGTTTTCAACCACCATGACCTGGAACATGCGCGGCAGGCAGATCACGGCGGCGGCGGACAGGAAGATGAGCCCGGTCCAGCGCCCGGGCTGGACCTGCCAGGCAGACAGGTCGGCGGCGTCGATGCGGGCGATGACTTCGCCCACGCCGCCGGCAATGCCCCAGACGACAAAGCTGCCGACGGCCAGAAGCGCCACGAGCTTGACCACCGCCTCGACCGCGATGGCGGTGACGATGCCGTGGTGCTGCTCGCGCGCGTCAAGGTTGCGGGTGCCGAAGAGGATGGTGAAGGCCGCAAGGCCGATGGCGACCCAGACGGCGACCTGCCCTGGGTCGAGCGGTCCGGTCCCAACCGGGGCATCGCTGGCGAAGACGCCGAAGGACAGGACCACCGATTGCAACTGCAGCGCGATGTAGGGTGTCGCCGCGATGACCGCGATCAGCGTGACGATCACGCCAAGACTGTTCGACTTGCCATAGCGCGAGGAAATGAGGTCGGCGATCGAGGTCAGGTGGTGCTGCCGCCCGATCCGCACCAGCTTGCGCAGGACCAGCCACCAGCCGATGAAGACGAGAGTCGGGCCGAAGTAGATCGTCAGGAACTCCAGCCCCGACCGCGCGGCGTAGCCGACAGCGCCGTAGAAGGTCCAGGCAGTGCAATAGATCGACAGCGACAGCGTGTAGACCAGGGGCGAACGCAGCCAGCCAAGCCGCCCGCGTGCAGCCCGGCCTTCGACGATGAAGGCCACGGTGAACAGGAAGGCGACGTAGAGAAAGCAGGACAGGACCAGAAGATTGAACGGCATGTCAGTCCTCGTCCCCGTCGCCCTGCCCGTCCCCGCCGCCGCGCAGGCCCGGAGCGAAGGCTGCCGCCAGCGCGATCAGCACAAGCCAGACCCCGAAGAAATAGACCACATCCCCTGCGCGCAGCGCCGTCCGCGCCTCGGGCGCCCAAAGGAGCGGCAGGAGGAGGAGGAAAAGGCCCAGGACCGGCAAAAGCCGCGCGGCATCCCGCAGACGTCTGCGCCGGTAGGGCGCGCGGGCCAGGAACAGCGGTCGGCGTGGCCGTCTCATGCGCGCGGGGTTCCGGACCGGGCCAGCATCGCCCGCACCTCGGCCAGGATCTCGGCGTTCGAAAAGGGCTTGGTCATGAAGCGGTCGGCCCCGGCGCGTTCGGCCATCTCGCGGTCGCGGCCCCGGGCGGTCAGCATCATCACCGGCAGTTCGCGGCTTTCAGGGTCGGCGCGCACCGCCGTCAGCACCTCCAGCCCCGACATGCCGGGCAGCATGTGGTCAAGGATGACAAGATCGGGCGGGTCCTGTCGCAAAAGCACCAGAGCGGCGGCCCCGTCGCCCGCGTGGCTGACCCGGAAGCCGTCGCGGGTCAGCAGAAAGCCGATCGCCTCGGCGATGTTCGGTTCGTCCTCGATCAGAAGGACATGCGGTGCCAATGGTTCCCCCCGGAAGGTCTTGCTGCCTTCCTGGAACCACTATCGGCAGAACTGCGGCCTCTGTCAAAGCTTCCGGGCGGTGGCTGCACATCAGGCGGAGGCCTCGGCTGCAAGGATCGACGGCTCGCGCCGGGCCGGGCAGTCGCCCTGCGCGCAGACCCGGCAGCTGGTGCCGACCCTGTGCACCGCGCCGGTGCCTTCATCGGGCAGGATCAGCATGGCCGCCTGGCGCAGGTCCGGGCCGCGCAAGCCCTGCGGGTGTCGGGTTTCGGCAAAGGCGATCACCCGGTGCCGCCGGTCGCTTTGCCCCGACATCTGCACCCGCGCCTCGAACGGTTGCATCGGGCGGCCAAGGGCTGCGTAAAGCGGCCAGAGCGGACAGGCCGAGCCAAAGCGCGGCAGGGGAAAACCGGTGGCGGGCTTGCGAAAGGTCAACGTCCCCGAGGCGTCGCAGATCACGAGACCGGCCTGAAGCCCCGCAACCCCGGCCATCCGGCGCATGACGGCCAGGGGCGAGGTCGCAAAGCGATGGGCAAGGGCCAGGGGGTCGGGACCCGTGTCAGACAGGGCATCGGCAAAGGCGGCTTCGGGCAGGACCAGCGCATCGGCCCGCGCCTGCTGCACGTAGTCCGAGGCCAGGCTGCGCGCGGCGGTCGAGGCCAGTTGGGCGATCTCGTCGTAAAGGCCGGAGGCAAGCTCTGCGTCCGACAGAACCCAGTTCCGGCGGCGCAGCCAATCCTCGACCTCTTCCTGCGGGGCGGCGATGCCCTGTTCCTTGATCCCCTGCCCCGCATCGAGGTAACCCACCAGCGCCTCGGCCCCGGCCGCAAGGCGTTCGCTGTCCTGATGCAGGTTGTGATGGAAGCGCGCGGCCCAGTCCGGGTCGAGGTCCGGGGTTTCGGCCAGGATCGCGGCTGTGGCCCTGACGGCGGACAGCGAGGACAGAAGCTCATGCAGCGAGGCCGACAGGTGCGGGTCATGCGTCATCCGGTCGTTCAGTGCCTCGACCGCGCGTTCCAGGGCAAGGCTCCGCGCCTCAAGCCCGACCAGAAGTCCGGCCCAGCCCGGGAACCGGTCGGCGAAATCCTCGGCCCGTTCGACCTCGACCCCGGGCATGGTGCCCCGCGCGGCGGCAGCCCGCAGGTCGTCGACAAGGGCCGCTTCCTTGCGGTCGGCCAGCGCGGCCCGGTCGATCCCCAGCGCATCGGCCAGACGCTCCATCACCTCGGGCGTGACCTTGCGGCGATTGTGTTCGATCAGGTTGAGATAGCTTGCCGAAATTCCGGCGCGAAGCGCGACATCGGCCTGGCGCAGCCCGGCGGCCAGCCTGCGGTCGCGTAGCTTGGTTCCGGTCAGAGCTGAGAGCGGCATCTTTTCCCCATGCCGCCAGATTTACAAGCCGTGTGAAGATTTACAATCGCGCAAAGGAAAAGCGCCGCCCCCGGGGGGACGGCGCTTTCCGTCAGTGCCGCCGGTTCAGTTCGCCAGCGCCTTGTCGGTGATCATCGAGGTCCAGGCCCCTTCCGGTGCCTTGGTGATGACCGGGTCGGACCCGCCAGCCATCAGCGTAGCGACGGTCTTTTCCGCCGCAGCCACGTCAAGCGCGCCATTGGACCCGGCGGTGAGTTTGGCAATCTCGCCCATCATGCGCTTCTGGTGCTGTTCGGTCTGCGCGCCGGTCTGGTCGTTCTCCAGCACGATCATCGCCGCTTCGTCCGGGTTCGCCTCGGCGTCCTTCCAGCCTTTCATCGAGGCGCGGACGAACTTGACCATCGTCTCCTGGAAAGCCGGGTCGGCAAGACGGTCCTCAAGCACGTAAAGCCCGTCTTCCAGCGTCGCCACGCCCATGTCCTGGTACTTGAAGGTCACCAGGTCCTCGGCGGCGATGCCCGCGTCGATCACCTGCCAGTATTCGTTGTAGGTCATGGTCGAGATGCAGGCCGCCTGCTTCTGGAGAAGCGGGTCGACGTTGAAGCCCTGCTTCAGGACCGTAACACCGCCGGGCGAGCCGTCGGTCGCAAGGCCCAGCTGCGACATCCAGGACAGGAACGGATATTCGTTGCCGAAGAACCAGACGCCCAGCGTCTTGTCGGCGAAATCCTTCGGCTCCTTGATCCCGGTCTCGGCCAGGCAGGTCAGCATCATCCCCGAGGACGCGAAGGGCTGGGCGATGTTCACAACCGGCACGCCCTTTTCGCGTGCGGCAAGGGCGGATGGCATCCAGTCGACCATCACGTCGACCTCGCCGTTCTGGAGGAGCGTGACGGGCGCGATGTCCGGGCCGCCGGGCAGGATGGTGACGTTCAGGCCTTCTTCTTCGTAGAAGCCCTTGGCCTGGGCCACATAATAGCCCGCGAACTGCGCCTGGGTGACCCATTTCAGTTGCAGCTTCACATCCTCGGCGCTGGCGCTGGTTGCAAGCGCCGCAAGGAAGGCTGCCGTCATCAGTTTCTTCATCGTTTTCTCCCGTGTTGGGCCCTTCTCGGGCCTTTGTTAATGCCGTTGTGACGGGTGCCAGAAGGTCACCCACCGTTCGATCAGCGAGACAATCCCGTACAGGAGCGATCCCGCCAATGCCGCCACCGCAATTTCGGCCCAGACCATGTCGAGGCCAAGCCGCCCCACCTCGGTCGAAATGCGGAACCCCATGCCATAGGTCGGACTGCCGAAGAATTCGGCAACGATGGCCCCGATCAGGGCCAGAGTCGATGCAATTTTCAGCCCGTTGAAGATGAAAGGCATCGCTGCGGGCAGGCGCAGCTTTATGAGCGTTTGCAGGTAGGAGGCCCCCCAGGTCGCCATCAGGTCGCGCTGCATCCGCTCGGACGCTTGCAGGCCCGCGACGGTATTGACCAGCATCGGGAAGAACACCATGGCGACGACAACAGCGGCCTTGGACTGCCAGTCGAATCCGAACCACATCACCAGGATCGGCGCGAGGCCCACGATGGGCAGCGCCGCGACGAAGTTGCCGATCGGCAGCAGGCCGCTCTGCAGGAAGGGCGAGCGGTCGATGGCGATGGCGGTCAGGAAGGCCGCGCCGCAGCCGATGAGGAAACCCGGGATCGCGCCCTTCAGGATCGTCTGGCCTGCGTCCTGCCAGAGGATCGGCAGCGACGAGGCGATCTTGGCCGCGATCAGGCTGGGGGGCGGAAGGATGACGAAGGACACCTCCAACCCGCGCACCAGGCCCTCCCACAGGACGAGGACCGCCAGGCCGAAGATCAGCGGCACCAGCGCCGTGCCGAAGCGGGTCTTGGACAGCGGGCTGCCCGCAATCCAGACGTTCAGCGCCCAGAGTGCCAGCCAGACAAGCAGAGCGGCGATCAGGACCGTCATGCCGGTGCCCCCATCCGGGCGCGGGCTATGCGCTCGACCAGGCCAACAGCCACGATGAGCAGGCCCGCCAGGATCGCCGCAGCGAAAAGGCTGGCCCACATGATCAGCGGCTCGCCAAATTGCGACCCGATCAGCATCCGCGCGCCAAGTCCTTCGATGGCTCCGGTTGGCAGCTCGCCCACGATGGTGCCGACAAGGCTGGCCGCGACCGCCACCTTCAGCGAGGCGAAGAAATAGGGCATCGAGGCGGGAAGGCGCAGCTTTAGGAACGTCGCGGCTTCGCTGGCTCCATAGGTCTTGAGGAGATCAAGCTGCATCTGGTCGGGGCTGCGCAGGCCCTTCACCATGCTGACGAGGACCGGGAAGAACGACAGGTAGGCGGCGATGACCGCCTTCGGCACCTCGCGGCCCGAGAGGCCCAACTGGCTGGACAAGGTGATGATCATCGGGGCAAGCGCCACAATGGGGATGGTCTGGCTGATGATCGCCCAGGGCATCACCGACATGTCCATGACGCGGAAGCGGACGATGGCCATGGCCAGAAGGACGCCGGTGATGATCCCAAGGCCAAAGCCCATCATCGTCCCCTTGAAGGTCACATAGCCATGATAGACAAGGCTACGCTTGGAGGTGATCGCCTGACCAAAGAGGCCCTTCCACAACTCCGCCCCCACCTGGTGCGGCGGTGGCAGCAGCGGGCGGTCCTGGTTCATCGTCTGCGGCACCATCTCGGCGAAGGTCACCGTGGTCCCCGCGCGTTCGGCCTGGTCATAGACCCAGGTGGAGTTCATCCAGACAGCGGCGGCGTACCAGATCGCGATGATCCCGGCGAGGACGGTCAGGACGGGAAGCGCCCTAGACATGTCGCGCCCTCCAGATGGCCCAAACCACCACGACCGCACCCAGAATGGCGAACATCCCCGAGGCTCGCATCGCGCCATAAGCATCTTCGCAGTTCGCGGTGAATTTCCATTGTTCCGAAGAAAGCGTGTGGCAGCCGCGCTGGATGAAATCGGACCGGACGATCACGAAGATCAGGCCAGAGAACACGGCCAAGATGCCTGCCAGAGATGCAGTCCAGGCGGCGTCTGCCTTGGTGGCAATCAACCTCATGCCTTGCCTCCCGTCGGCCAGGCGATCATTGCGACCGCGACGCAGCCAAGCGCCATCCCGGCCAGTTGCAGGCCCGTGGGCCGTTCTCCGAAGACGAAGATCGCCATCACCGAAATCGCCACCAGCTGGAAGATCGCGGACAGCGCTATGGCCAGACCCAGGCCGTTGGCCTTCATCACCTGCACCATCAACCAGTTGCCCAGGCAGAAGAGGAGAAGTGCCCCCACCAGGACGGGCAGCTGGCCCTTGGTCGCATAAACCTTCAGCACCGCGTTGGCCGCGACGAAGACGCAGGTGGCGACGGAGAGCCAGAGGAAGCTCATCGCGGTCATGGCTGATCTCCGGCGTCAGTCATCGTGATGCCCCGCCCGCAGCCCCTCGCGCACGCGGTGGGCAATGTCGATGAAGTCCCGGCTGTCGCGAATGTCGAGCGGCCGGTCCTTCGGCAGGGGCGAGTCGATGATGTCGGTGATCCGCCCCGGGCGCGGTGACATCACGACGATCTTGGTGGACAGGTAGACGGCCTCGGGGATCGAGTGGGTGACAAAGCCGATGGTCTTGCCGGTCCGCGCCCAAAGCTTCAGCGTTTCCTCGTTCAGCCGGTCGCGGACGATTTCATCGAGCGCGCCAAAGGGTTCGTCCATCAGCAGGATGTCGGCGTCGAAGGCCAGGGCGCGCGCGATGGAGGCCCGCTGCTGCATCCCGCCCGACAGCTGCCAGGGGAACTTCTTGCCGAAGCCTTTCAGCTCCACGAGGTCCAGCACGCGTTCGGTGCGTTCGTCCTGTTCGGCCTTGGAAAAGCCCATGATTTCAAGCGGCAGCTTGATGTTCCCGGCGATGGTCCGCCAAGGATACAGCCCCGCCGCCTGGAAGACATAGCCATAGGCCCGCTTCCGCCGCGCCTCGTCAGGGGGCACGCCGTTGACCGTCAGGGTGCCCGAGGTTGGATGCTCCAAAGCCGCGATGGCGCGCAGGAAGGTGGTCTTGCCGCAGCCCGACGGCCCGATGAAGCTGACGAAATCGCCCTGGTTGATGGTCAGGTTAACGTCCTTCAACGCCTGCACCGGGCCGTCCGCCGTCTGGAAGACCAGGTTCAGCCCCCTCGCCTCGATCACCGGCTGGCTGACAGTATCCTTCACACGCAAGCCCCTTCACATTCCCGTTGCCCGGCCTTGCTACCCTTGGTTGCGTGCCCGGCCCTTCCCATCTGGCCCGTCACAGGAGGACCGCCATGCTCATTCTCGCCCCGCAGACGACCCTCGCCTTCGCGCCAGCGCCCGAGGACCTGGAGGACGTCCACTTTGACGCCCCCGTCCTGGCCTTCACGCCACCCGTCCGGGACGAGGAATCCGAACCCGGCGAGCCCTGAGGCGTGGTATCCTTCGGCATCCGAAGGAGAAACGCCATGCCCGACTGCCGCAAGATCCGCCCCGCCGACCGCTATGCCGGAAAGCAGGGGTTCACCTATGACGCCGGAATCGCTGCGGAAACAGTGGGTTCCACGGCGATCTGCATGCACCTTCTGACGATCCCGCCGGGGGGCCGGGCCAAGGCGCACAAGCACGCCACTCATGAAACGGCGATCTACCAGATGACCGGCCGGTCGGTGATGTATTGGGGTGATCGGCTGGAGAACCGGATGGAGGCCGTGGCGGGCGACCTGATCTACATCCCCGCCGATGTCCCCCACCTGCCCTTCAACCCAGGGCCGGAGCCCTGCACGGCCGTCATCGCCCGGACCGACCCGAACGAGCAGGAAAGCGTCGTGCTGTTGCCGGAGCTGGAGCATCTGGTGCCCTAGACCCCGGTCGCCGGGATGCCAGTCCGCTCCACCGGGCGGGGGGCGGTCAGGTCTTTCCACTGGGTCAGGGCACGGTTGACGGCCGGGCGCGCCTCGCGGGCGACGAACTTGCCGCGGCCCTCCTGCGTGCGCACCTCGCCGTCGTGGATCGCGACGTGGCCGCGGGTGAGGGTGAAGCGGGGCAGGCCCTTGACCGTGTGGCCCTCGAAGACGTTGTAGTCGATCTTCGACTGCTGCTTACCCGAGGTGATCGTCTTGGTCTTCTCCGGATCCCAGACCACCAGGTCCGCATCCGCCCCGACCAGAACCGCGCCCTTCTTCGGGTAGCAGTTCAGGATTTTCGCGATATTTGTTGAGGTTACGGCGACAAATTCATTTGGCGTCAGACGGCCCGTGCCGACCCCGTGGGTCCAGAGCATGGGCATCCGGTCCTCAAGACCCCCAGTGCCGTTCGGAATCTTCGAGAAGTTGCCGACGCCGTAGCGCTTCTGTTCCGTGGTGAAGCTACAATGGTCGGTCGCCACCACCGACAACGACCCTGACATCAGGCCCGCCCAGAGGCTGTCCTGATGCTGCTTGTTGCGGAACGGCGGGCTCATCACCCGGCGGGCGGCGTGGTCCCAGTCGGGGTGGAAGTATTCGGATTCATCCAGTGTCAGGTGCTGGATCAGCGGCTCGCCCCAGACCCGTTTCCCCTGCTGTCGCGCCCGGCGGATCGCCTCATGCGCGTCCTCGCAGCTGACGTGGACGACATACAGCGGCACCCCCGCCATGTCGGCGATCATGATCGCGCGGTTCGTGGCTTCGCCCTCCACCTGCGGCGGGCGGGAATAGGCGTGGCCCTCGGGGCCGGTGTTGCCCTCTTTCAGCAGCTTCGCCGTCAGTTCCGCCACCACATCGCCGTTCTCGGCATGGACCATCGCAAGGCCGCCGACATCCCCCACCCGGCGGAAGGAGTTGAAGAGCTCATCGTCGTTCACCATCAAGGCGCCCTTGTAGGCCATGAAGTGCTTGAAGCTGGTGATGCCCGCCTTGGCCGAGTCCTCGATCCCCTGCCAGACCTTCTCGCCCCACCAGGTGACGGCCATGTGGTAGGAGTAGTCGCAGGTCGCGCGGGTGGACTTGTTCGACCAGACCTTGGCCGCATCCATCAGGTCCTGGCCCTGACCCGGCAGGATGAAGTCGACGACCATCGTGGTCCCGCCACTCAGCGCCGCCCGCGTGCCGCTCTCGAAGTCATCCGCCGAGTAGGTGCCCATGAAGGGCATCTCCAGATGCGTATGCGGGTCGATCCCGCCGGGCATCACATAGCAGCCGGTCGCATCCAGCTCCGTCCCGCCGCGGAGCGCCTGCCCGATCTCGGTGATCACCCCGTTCTCCACCCGCACATCGGCCTTGTAGGTGAGGTCGGCGGTGACGACGGTGCCGTTCTTGATGATGGTGGTCATTTGCGGCTCCTGTAGGGAAAAGGAATACCCGTCCCGGGCTTGACCCGGGACCTCCGGTTGGTCCTGGTGCTGACGCTTGCCCGTGTTAGACCGGGATGTGCGCCGTTATGTCCTGCCAGTTCGGATTGCGCTCGGCGATCAGCGCATTCTTCCAGGCGCGCGGCCAGCGCTTGATGGAGCGCTCGCGTTGCAGGCTTTCGGAAAAATCCCCGTGGCACTCGAACCAGACCAGTGTGCGGATCTTGTATTTGGCCGTATGCACTGACGCCCCTGCCCGATGCGCCTCGACGCGTGCCGAAAGGTTGCCGGTGCGACCGATGTAGATCGCACCGCCCGGACGGGATGCCATGATATAGACGAAATGCGCCATGCGCGGAGACTGCCGCACGATGGTTAAGCGAAGGTAAAGCCCGCCCTCGACCGGCAAGCGGCAGCACCTGTTGGAAATGGAGGTCCCGGGTCAGGCCCGGGACGGGTATCCTGTTGGATTTCACCCCACCACCTCCGCCACCTCAAGGCAGGCGTACAGCAGCACATCCGTCCCGGCCGCAGCCCATTCCGGGCTGATCTTCTCGGCCTCGTTGTGGGAAAGCCCGTCCACGCAGGGGCACATCACCATCACCGTGGGGGCGACGCGGTTGATCCAGCAGGCGTCGTGGCCGGCGCCGGAGACGATGTCCATGTGGGAATAGCCAAGTTTCTCAGCGGATTGCCGGACGATCTTCACCAGGCCGGGGTCGAAGGTGACGGGGTCGAAGTGGCCCACGTCCTCGATCTCACACCCAAGCCCCAGCTCTGCAGCCACCGCATGGGCGGCGCGGATGACTTCGGCCTTCATCGCGTCGAGCTTGGCCTGTTCGGGGGACCGGATGTCGACTGTGAACACCACCTTCCCCGGGATCACGTTCCGCGAGTTCGGGAAGACCTTCACCTGCCCGACCGCGCCCACGGCGTTTGGCTGGTGGCTCATGGCGATCTGGTGGACGCGTTCGGTGATCCGCGCCATCCCAAGGCCGGCATTCACCCGCATGTGCATGGGGGTGGAGCCGGTGTGGGCGTCCTTGCCGGTCAGCGTGATCTCCAGCCACCAGAGGCCCTGGCCGTGGGTCACGACGCCGATGTCCTTGCCCTCGGCCTCGAGGATCGGGCCCTGTTCGATGTGCAGTTCCAGCATCGCATGCATCTTGCGGGCGCCGACCTTTTCGTCGCCGACCCAGCCGATGCGCTGAAGCTCCTCGCCGAAGACCTTGCCGTCGAGGTCCTTCCTCGACTTGGCGTATTCCTCGGTATGGATGCCCGCGAAGACGCCCGAGGCGAGCATAGCCGGCGCAAACCGCGCGCCCTCCTCGTTGGTCCAGTTCGTCACCACGATCGGGTGCTTGGTCTTGACGCCCATGTCGTTCAGCGTGCGGACCACCTCCAGCGCGCCCAAGACCCCAAGCACCCCGTCATATTTGCCCCCCGTCGGCTGGGTATCGAGATGCGAGCCCATGTAGACCGGCAGCGCTGAAGGGTCCGTCCCGGCCCGCGTGGCGAACATGTTGCCCATCGTGTCGACGCCCATCGACATGCCCGCCGCCTGACACCAGCGCTGGAACAGGTGGCGGCCTTCGCCATCGGCATCGGTCAGAGTCTGGCGGTTGTTGCCGCCCGCAATGCCGGGGCCGATTTTCGCCATTTCCTCCAGCGCGTCCCAGAGACGCTCAGGGTTGATCCGCAGGTTGTCCCCGGTTGCTGGCATCGGCTTGGCTCCCCGGTCGCGGTCCAAGGCCATCCTGCCCCTTGCCGCGACTCATTTCCTGACCGTATGGTCAAGGTGAAGGCGACCACAACCTGACCAGACGGTCAACGAAAATCCAAAGGCTCATGTCCGGCGACGCTCAGATTTCCCGCCTGAAGCCCGGCCGTCGCACGGATATCCGGCGCGAGAATGAGCGGGCCATTCTGGAGGCGGCCGAGAAGGTCTTTGCCGAGGCCGGATTCGGGGGGGCCACGATGCAGCTGATCGCCGACATGGCGGGGCTGCCGAAGGCGAACCTGCACTATTACTTTGCCACCAAGGAAGACCTGTATCGCCGCGTGGTGCAGCAGATCTTCGAAATCTGGCTGGATGCGGCGTCGAGCTTCGACAACGCTCCCGGCCCGGTGGAGGGGATCGGCGCCTATATCGACGCCAAGATGGACATCAGCCGGACGCACCCGCACGGGTCCAAGGTCTGGGCGTCCGAAGTGATGCACGGCGCGCCGGTGATCCAGGATTGTCTGGAGACGACGCTGCGCGACTGGACCAACGGCCGGATCGCGGTGATCCAGCGCTGGATCGACGAGGGGAAGATGCAGCCGGTGAACCCGCGGCACCTGCTGTATATGCTTTGGGCCACGACGCAGCATTATGCGGACTTCGGCCACCAGATCCAGACGCTGAACGGCGGCGCGGCCCTGACCGACAAGCAGTGGCGCGAGGCGAAGGCCAGCGTGAAGGACATGGTCCTGCGCGGGATCGGGGCAATCTGAGGGGGCGGAATGGACGCGGGCGAACTGGAGGCGGAATATGCGGGGCTGGAGCTTGCCAGCTTCGACGAGGCGGCGGCTTGGCGGCTGGGGGTGATCCTGGTCGAGCTTGGCAAGGGCCTGCCGGTGGTGATCGACATCCGGACAGCGGACCGGACCCTGTTTCATGCCGCCCTCCCTGGCTCGGCCCCGCTGAACGACCTCTGGGCGCGGCGGAAGTCGAACACGGCGCTGATATTCCAGCTGCCCTCGTTGCTGGTGGCGGCGCGGAACAGGGCCAAGGGGGAACCGCTGGACCGGCACGGACTTTCCGGCGCGGATTACGCGGACAGCGGCGGCGCGGTGCCGATCCGGGTGCGCGGCGTGGGCGTCGTGGCGGTGGCGACGGTGTCAGGACTGCCGCAGGTCGAAGACCACCGGCTGGTCGTGCGCGGGATCAAGGCGCTGGTTGAGGCCTAGGGCCATGCGTCGGTTTGGCGCAACGGCTTGCACGGTTGTGCACTGCAGCTACCTCCGCTGCATCACAACACGGGAGATGTCGATGTTTGCCGGCCTGAAGCGGTCCCTTCTGATTATCGTCGCGATGCTGACCCTGGTGCCCTGGGGCATCATGCAGGCTGTCCAATAGGCGCGGCCCCAAGTTTCAGTCTGCAGCACGAGCCCCGGCGAATGATTTGACCTTGCGGTTCGGGGCGCGGTATCCAAGGGGTCCCTCACCGCTTTGACCGGACCATGACCGCGCCCCGATCCAGATCCCGCATCCAGCAGAAGAACCGTGAGCTTATCCTGGACGCGGCGCTGGAGGTGTTCTCGCTGCACGGCTTTCGCGGCGCGACGCTGGACCAGATCGCCGAGGTCGCGGGGCTGTCGAAGCCGAACCTTCTGTACTATTTCCCGTCCAAGGAGGAGGTGCATACCGCCCTTTTGACGGGGCTTCTGGACACCTGGCTTGACCCCTTACGCGCGATGAACCCGGGGGGAGAGCCGCTGTCTGAGATCCTAGCCTATGTGCGGCGCAAGCTGGACCTGGCGCGCGACTACCCAAGGGAAAGCCGGCTCTTCGCGAACGAGATCCTGCAAGGCGCGCCCCGGATGCGCGCGGCCATCGAGGGCGATCTGCGCCGTCTGGTCGAGGAAAAGGCGGTCGTCCTGACCCGCTGGATGGAGGAAGGCCGGATCGCGCGGGTCGATCCGGTGCATCTGGTCTTCTCGATCTGGGCGCTGACCCAGCACTACGCCGATTTCGATGTGCAGGTGCGGGCCGTCCTTGGCCCCGGTCACGACCCCTATGCCGAGGCGGGCCGGTTCCTGGAGACGCTGTTCACCCGGCTCCTCAGCCCCGAATCCTAAAATCCGAGGCACTCTTTGGCTGCGGCAGTCTTGCTTTTGCGTTAAGATCGGGCTGTCAACGCTTATTGGAAGGAGGCGTGGAATGGTCATGATTACCAGTGTTCGGGCGCCTCTGCCGGTCGCCGAACTTCCTGTCCAGCCCGTGGCTGATACCCGGCAGGCGGGAAAACCGGCGGTCGGGGCAAGTGCCGCTGTCGCGGCGCCTCAGCTTGCGCAAGCGGTGCAGCAGGTGCCGCAAATGGCCGGGGCGACTGATCGTCAGGTCCTGGATGCCCGAACCAATACCGAAACCAGCGCGACCCAGGCCGCCGAAGCGGCGCGCGCGGCCTATATACGGGCGAGCATCGCCGCAGGGATCAACCCGCTGCCTTTGGGCTGAACGGATCGGCCGCACGAATTTTCTGCGAAAATTCGGTGGCTTGCAGCGTAAAGTTCACTCGGCAGCGACGCTCGGGTTGTTCGGGTGGGTCGTCCAGTTGGCGTAATCACCAACCTTGCGCCCCGTGCGCGGATCGACCGCGCCTTTCGCCATCGGCACCATGGTGATGCAGTTGTCGACCGGGCAGACGTTGACGCACAGGTTGCAGGCCACGCATTCCTCGTCCTTCACGGTGAAGGTCCGGTCTGCCGACATGGCGATGGCCTGATGGCTGGTGTCCTCGCATGCAGCATAGCAACGCCCGCACTTGATGCAGTCGTCCTGGTTGATATGCGCCTTGGTGACGTAGTTCAGGTTCAGATACTGCCAGTCGGTCACGTTCGGCACTGCGCGGCCGACGAGGTCCGACAGGCCGATCTGCTTGTCATCCAGATACTGCGACAGGCCCGAGATCATTTCCTGCACGATCTTGAAGCCATAGGTCATTGCGGCGGTGCAGACCTGCACGTTGCCCGCGCCAAGCGCCATGAACTCGGCCGCGTCGCGCCAGGTGGTGATGCCGCCGATGCCGCTGATCGGCAGGCCGCGGGTATCGGCACTGCGGGCAATCTCGGCCACCATGTTCATCGCGATGGGCTTGACCGCCGGGCCGCAATAGCCGCCGTGGGTGCCCTTGCCGTCGATCATCGGCTCTGGCGAGAAGTCGTCGAGGTTCACGGAGGTGATCGAGTTGATCGTGTTGATGAGGCTGACCGCATCCGCGCCCCCGGCCTTCGCCGCCTCGGCGGGCCGCAGGATGTTGGTGATGTTCGGCGTCAGCTTCACGATGCAAGGCATGCGGGAGTGCTTCTTGACCCAGCGCGTGACCATCTCGATGTATTCCGGGACCTGGCCCACGGCCGAGCCCATGCCGCGTTCGGCCATGCCGTGCGGGCAGCCGAAGTTCAGTTCCACCCCGTCGGCCTCGGTATCCTCGATCCGGGTGAGGATGTCCTTCCAGCTGTCTTCGTCGCAAGGGACCATCAGCGAGATCACCAGCGCGCGGTCGCGCCACTTGCGCTTGACCTCCTTGATTTCTGCCAGGTTCACCTCCAGCGGGCGGTCGGTGATAAGCTCGATGTTGTTCAGGCCCAGAAGCCGACGGTCCGCGCCCCAGATCGCGCCATAGCGCGGGCCGTTCACGTTGACCACGGGCGGGCCTTCCGACCCCAGCGTTTTCCACACCACGCCGCCCCATCCGGCCTCGAATGCGCGCTCGACGTTGTATTTCTTGTCGGTCGGCGGGGCCGAGGCCAGCCAGAACGGGTTCGGGGACTTGATGCCGATGAAATTGGACGCGAGGTTAGCCATGGGATGCCTCCTTGGCGAATGCTGGGAAGGACTGGGTAGGGTGGGCGATGCGCCCAATGCGGCTTAGAAGAGCGACCAGATCCAGCCGATCAGGTCGCCGCCATACTGGCCGAGCTTTGGCACGATGAAGGCCCATGCAACGCAGCCTATCACGTTCCAGACGGCAAAGCGCGGGAAGGTCATCCCGCTCATTCCCGCCATCAGGAAGACAACCGGGCGGAAGATCGTGGTGAAATGCCCGATCAGGATCGTCACCGGTCCGTACTTGTCGAACGAGGCTTGCGCCTTTTCCACCCATTCCGGATGGTCGCGCAGGGGCCGCATGGTCAGGACATGGGTGCCGTAGCGCCGGCCCAGCCAGTAGCTGAAGGTCGACCCGATCAGCGCGCCGATCGTGGCCCCGATCCAGAGCGTCCAGAACGACAGCGCCCCGGTCGCGGCCAGTGCGCCAACGGCGGCAAGGACCGGAGTGGAGGGGATCAGGATCGACAGAAAGGCTGTGGTCTCGGCGGCGGCAAACAGCACCATGATGACTGGAAACCAGGCCTGGTTCTGCTCGATGAAGGCGATGATGTTTTCGGCGAATGCGTGCACGTGAAACCCCTGACCGCGCCTCTTCTGGCGTGGCTTCCGGCCAAAGGCAAGGGGGGGAATCCGGGATCATCCGAGGCTCAGCGCCGTGTGGATCGCCTCGGCGGCATCACGTCCTTCGGCAACGGCGGTGACCGTCAGATCCTCGCCCCCCGCCGCGCAGTCGCCGCCGACCCAGACCTTGCCCGAAGGTCCGGCAAGCTTGCCTCCGGCGACGCTCAGGCCGTTTGGCGCGCCTTTCAGCGACTGGCCGATGGCCTTGAACACCTGGTCGGCCTTCAGGGTGAAGGTCTCGGACGAGAGCGTCAGGCCGTTCGGCCCATCCTCGGTATAGGCGAACTCCACCGCTTCGGCGTGGCCGCTGCCCAGCACCCGGACCGGCGCCGCGTTGTGGATGATCCTGACCCCGGACTGCGAGGCGTGATCCTGCTCGTACCCGCTTGCGCTCATCTTCTCCTGGCCCCGGCGGTAGACGATGGTGACGTTCTCGGCCCCCAGAAGCTTGGACTGGACGGCAGCGTCGACCGCCGTCATCCCGCCGCCGATCACGACGACATCGCGGCCTACCGGCAGCTTGGACAGGTCGGGCGACTGGCGCAGTTCGGCGATGAAATCCACCGCGTTCTGCACCCCGTCCAGGTCTTCGCCCACCGCCCGCAAGGCATTGACCCCGGCCAGGCCGATGCCGAGGAAGACCGCGTCATAGTCGTCTTGCAACTGGTCGAGCGTCACATCACGGCCAAGCTCGACCCCGGTGCGGATCTCGATCCCGCCGATGGACAGAAGCCAGTCGACTTCTTTCTGGGCAAAACCCCCGGTCGCCTTGTAGCTGGCGATCCCGTATTCGTTCAGGCCGCCCGCTTTGGCGCGGCGTTCGAAGACCACGACATCGTGCCCGTGCATTGCCAGCCGGTGGGCGCAGGCAAGACCCGCTGGCCCCGCGCCGACGACCGCTACGCGCTTGCCCGTGGGGGCGCCCCGGGTGAACGGGTGCAGGCCCTTGGCCATCGCCGTGTCGGTTGCAAAGCGTTGCAGGCGGCCGATCTCGACCGGCTTGCCCTCGGCGGCCTCGCGGACACAGGCCTCTTCGCAGAGCGTTTCGGTGGGGCAGACCCGGGCGCAGATGCCGCCCAGGATATTCTGGCTCCAGATCGTCGTGGCGGCGGCCTCGGGCGTGCCGGTGGCGATCTGGCGGATGAAAAGCGGGATGTCGATGGAGGTCGGGCAAGCCGTGATGCAGGGCGCATCGTGGCAGAAATAGCAGCGGTCGGCAGCCACGCGCGCCTCGTGCCGGTCAAGCGCGGGCTCGTGGTCGCCGAAGTTACGGGCATAGGCTTCCGCGGTCAGGCGGCCCGGGACAATACCGGGCGTCAGCGGGCTGTTCGACATGGGCTGGGGGCCTCCCTGGCTTATCGTTATCAGAAGGCTGGCACAGGTCAGTTTTTTTATCAAACGGTAAATTTTCCACGCCAGCAGATTCCGGGACGACTGCCTGTTTTCCAGGCGGCGCCGAAGGGCCAGCCCGCGCTTTCGCGGCTTTTCAGCCCCGGCAGGGTCGCGTATAAGCGCCAGATACCAGACTGCGGGGGCCTTGGGGCCAACCCGCGCGCCACAGGGCAGAGAAGAACAGAGGACCCGATGAGCAAGCAGAACACCGACGCCGACGTGGCTTTCATCTCGGCATTGGCCGAGCTTCTGAACAAGAACGACCTGACCGAATTGTCGGTGAAGCGCGAGTATGGCGAAGACGACAGTCTGGAAGTGCGCGTGGTAAAGCAGTCGACCATGGTGACCGTTGCGGCCCCTGCCCCGGCCCCCGTTGTCCATCATGCGGCCCCTACGGCCGCGGCAGCCGCCCCGGCAGCGCCCGCAGTGGCCGAAGACCCGGCGCAGCACCCGGGGGCCGTCACCTCGCCCATGGTCGGGACCGCCTATCTGGCCGCAGAACCCGGTGCCACGCCCTTCGTGACCGTGGGCGCGCAGGTGGCCGAGGGTCAGACCGTCCTGATCATCGAGGCGATGAAGACGATGAACCACATCCCCGCCCCCCGCGCGGGCACGGTGAAGCGCATCCTGGTCGAGGATGGCCACCCGGTCGAATACGGCGCACCCTTGATGATCATCGAATAAGGTCTTGCCCATGTTCGATAAAATCCTGATCGCCAACCGGGGGGAAATTGCCCTTCGCGTGATCCGCGCCGCCCGCGAGATGGGGATCAAGTCCGTCGCCGTCCATTCCACCGCCGATGCCGACGCAATGCATGTCCGTATGGCCGACGAAAGCGTCTGCATCGGCCCCGCACCCTCCTCGGCCAGCTACCTGTCCAAGGCCGCGATCATCTCGGCCTGCGAGATCACAGGGGCGCAAGCCGTGCACCCGGGCTATGGTTTCCTGTCGGAAAACGCAGCCTTCGCCCAGGCGCTGGAAGACCACGGGATCACCTTCATCGGCCCCAATGCGGAACACATCCGCATCATGGGCGACAAGATCACGGCCAAGGAAACCGCCAAGGAGCTGGGCATTCCGGTTGTGCCGGGCAGCGACGGCGGCGTGCCGGATTTCGAGACGGCCAAAACCGTCGCGGCCGAGATCGGCTATCCGGTCATCATCAAGGCCACGGCAGGCGGCGGCGGGCGCGGCATGAAGGTCGCCAAGACCGAAGATGAGCTGGAAATCGCCTTCCGCACCGCGCGGTCCGAGGCCAAAGCCGCCTTCGGCAACGACGAAGTCTACATGGAGAAATACCTCCAGCGCCCGCGCCATATCGAGATCCAGGTCTTCGGCGACGGCAAGGGCGGCGCGGTGCATCTGGGCGAACGCGACTGTTCCTTGCAACGCCGCCACCAGAAGGTGTTCGAAGAGGCCCCCGGGCCGGTCATCACCCCGAAGCTGCGGGCCGAAATCGGAACGGTCTGCGCCAACGCGATGAAAAAGCTGAAGTATATCGGCGCGGGCACGATCGAGTTCCTGTACGAGGACGGTAAGTTCTACTTCATCGAGATGAACACTCGCCTGCAGGTGGAGCACCCGGTGACCGAGGGCATCTTCGGCGTCGACCTCGTGCGTGAACAGATCCGCGTGGCCTCGGGCATGGACCTGTCGTTCACGCAAGGTGAGCTGGAGATCAACGGCCACTGCATCGAGGTCCGGATCAACGCCGAGAAGATCCCGGCCTTCACCCCCTGCCCCGGCCGGATCACCCAGTTCCATGCCCCCGGTGGCCTTGGCGTGCGGATGGATTCCGCGATCTACGACGGCTACCGCATCCCGCCCTATTACGACAGCCTGATCGGCAAGCTGATCGTCCACGGCCGCGACCGGCCGGAGGCGCTGGCGCGGCTGAAACGGGCCCTGTCCGAACTGATCATCGACGGCATCGACACGTCGATCCCGCTGTTCCACATGCTGCTGGCCGAGCCCGATATCCAGAACGGGGAATACAACATTCACTGGCTGGAGAAGTGGCTGGAAAAGCAGTTCTCATAGGGTGAAGGGGCGCCACTGCACGGGCGCCCTGCCGCAAAAGTCTTCGAAGACTTTTGCAAAATCCTTCGAAGGATTTTGTGGGTGGACGAAGAGCTTACACCGGACATCCTCTTGAGGGCCTATGCGATGGGCATATTCCCAATGTCCGATGGCCGCGATGACCCGGAAATCCACTGGGTCGATCCGCGCCGCCGGGGCATCTTGCCACTGGACGGCTTCCACATCTCGCGGTCACTGGCGCGGTGCATCCGGTCCGGACAGTTCCATACGACCGTCGATACCGCCTTCATCGCCGTCGTCGAAGCCTGCGCCGACCGGGGCGAGACCTGGATCAGCCGACGCATCCAGCGGCTCTATGCCCAGCTTCAGGCCCTGGGCTTTGCCCACAGTGTCGAAGTCTGGCAGGGCGACCGGCTGGTCGGCGGGGTTTATGGTGTCACGCTCGGCGCGGCTTTCTTTGGGGAAAGCATGTTTTCCCGTGCCACCGATGCGTCGAAACTGGCGCTGGCCTTCACCGTGCATCGGCTGCGCGCGGGTGGGTTCCAGCTGTTTGACACCCAGTTCCTGACGCCACACCTTGCCAGCCTTGGCGGGGTCGAGATCGCCCGGGCCGACTATCACCGGAGGCTGGCCGAGGCCCTGGGCGCAACTGCCACTTTCCTGCCGCCAGGTTATTCGCCTTCAGCTTCCGAGGTGGCGTCCCCGGCCGGGGCTTCGGGCAGGCTGCAGGTCAAGACCCAGACGTCATAGCGCGGATGGTCCAGCGCCGACAGCGCGGGCGAGGACGCGAGCATCCAGCCGCTGAAAAGCTCGGCCTCACTGGTCTCCTCAAAGATCGTCAGATGGGCCTGGGAATCCGAGGCGGGGTTGCCGGTCGGATAGCGGCAACTGTCCAGCCGGACGACAAGCCGGCCGAACTTGGCCGACTGCCCGCGCGACAGGGCCACGTCGCCGGTTTCGCTGGTCAGCTTGTCAAGAAACCGCAGGTCCGCCCCATCGGATTCGGTGAACTCGGGCCCCGCAGCATCGCCGGTCTCCTGCGCCATTGCGGGCAGCGCCAGGAAAAGCGACAGGAAGACCGCTCTCATGGCGTGACCGGGGCGTCCGGCGCGGCCTCATCGCCCGTGCCACCGGCAAACTTAAGCAGCAGCGTGATCAGGCTGACCGCGCCCTGCGTATCCTCGATCTCGCCGCCGGGTTCGAGGTTCTCCAGCGCGCCGCCGGGCTGGACCTCGACAAAGGTGCCGCCGAGCAGGCCCTCGGACGAGATCATGATGGTGGAATCGACCGGAACGGTCACGTCCTTGCGCATGGTGATCGTGGCGTCGGCAAAGAAGGTTTCGGGGTTCAGCCGCAGGTCCGTCACCGTGCCCACCTTGACGCCGGCAAGCCGGACATCGGTTCCGACACTGACGCCCTCGACCGACCGGAAGCTGGCCGTCAGCGGATAGCTGTCCGGTTCCACCCCAAGGCCCGCACCGCGCGCGGCATAGACGGCAAAGGCCGCAGCGACCGCAAGAACCGCCGCCCCGGCCAGGATCTCTGCGCGTTCGTAAGCCATCACTCGGGTTGCCAGGCCTCGTAGTCGGCCCGTGCGACGGGTTCGGTCCGGCGGATCGACCCGGGGGGCGCATAGGCGGCCTCGGTCCCGGTCAGGTTTTCCTGGTGCGGCTTTTCCCAGGACTTGTGCTTGAGCGGCGCCTTGGTCGGCGGCTCGTCCCAGGTATGGTGCAGCCAGCCGTGCCAGTCGGGCGAGACGCGAGAGGCTTCCATCTCGCCATTGTAGATCACCCAGCGCCGCTTGCCGTCGCGGGTCTGGTAGAAAGTGTTGCCCGCATCATCCTCGCCCACCTTCACGCCCTTGCGGCTGGTGAAGATCTGGGTGCCGATGGTCTGGCTGTTCCACCAGGTCAGCAGGCGTTTCAGGAAGTACATGGGCGGCCTCCGGTTCGATTGCCCTTGATATGGCCGAAACCCGGGGCGAGGTCTAGGGCCAAGGCCGATCAAAAGAAAAGGCGGGCCGAAGCCCGCCCTATCTTTGAAGCTGAGGCCAAGGCTATGCCTTCACCGGTTCTTTCTTCTTGGTCTCGGTGTAGACGAGCATCGGCTTTGCGCCGTTGTTCACCGCCTCGTCCTTGACGACCACTTCCTCGACCCCGTCCATGCCCGGCAGTTCGAACATGGTGTCGAGAAGGATGTCCTCCATGATCGACCGCAGGCCCCGCGCGCCGGTCTTGCGCTTGATCGCGCGCTTGGCGATGGCGATCAGGGCGTCGCCGGTGAAGGTCAGCTTCACGCCCTCGATCTCGAACAGGCGCTGGTATTGCTTGACCAGCGCATTCTTCGGTTCGGTCAGGATGGTGACCAGCGCGGCCTCGTCCAGATCGGTCAGGGTGGCGATCACGGGAAGACGACCAACGAATTCCGGGATCAGGCCGAACTTGAGCAGGTCTTCAGGTTCCAGCTCCTTGAAGAGGTCGCCCACAGTGCGTTCGTCCGGCCCCTTGACCTCGGCCCCGAAGCCGATGCCGCTGCCCTTGTTGCGCTGCGCGATGATCTTTTCCAGGCCCGCAAAGGCACCGCCGCAGATGAAAAGGATGTTCGTGGTGTCCACCTGCAGGAATTCCTGCTGCGGATGCTTCCGGCCGCCCTGCGGCGGAACCGATGCCACGGTGCCTTCCATGATCTTGAGAAGCGCCTGCTGCACGCCCTCCCCGCTCACGTCGCGGGTGATCGAGGGGTTGTCGGACTTGCGGGTGATCTTGTCGACCTCGTCGATGTAGACGATCCCGCGCTGCGCGCGTTCGACGTTGTATTCAGACGCTTGCAGCAGCTTGAGGATGATGTTCTCGACGTCTTCGCCGACATATCCCGCCTCGGTCAGCGTTGTGGCGTCGGCCATCGTGAATGGCACGTCCAGGATGCGGGCCAGCGTCTGGGCCAGCAGCGTCTTGCCGCAACCCGTGGGGCCAATCAGCAGGATATTCGACTTCGACAGCTCGATATCGTTCTTCGAGGAATGGTTCAGCCGCTTGTAGTGGTTGTGCACCGCGACCGACAGCACCCGCTTGGCATGGATCTGGCCGATCACATAGTCGTCCAGCACCTTGCAGATCTCGCGCGGGGTGGGCACGCCGTCCGAGGATTTGAGACCGGTGGTCTTCGTTTCCTCACGGATGATGTCCATGCAAAGTTCGACGCATTCGTCGCAGATGAAGACCGTCGGACCCGCGATCAGCTTGCGCACCTCATGCTGGCTCTTGCCGCAGAACGAACAGTAGAGCGTGTTCTTGCTGTCGCCGCCGGTGTTACTTGCCATCCGCAGTCCTCTAAGCTTTGTCACCAATTCCCTGGCAACCAGGGTCGGTGCCTTGGGGCAAGTCTAAGTCAGACCCCAAGGCTCCACAATCCGAAAAACCCAAGGCTTCCATCGGGTCGAAAATGGGCGTCATTTCGACGTATCGTCGGCCTTTCCGCGGCTTTCCAGGATCTGGTCGATCAGACCCCAGGCCTTGGCATCCTCGGCCGACATGAAGTTGTCCCGCTCCAGCGCGGCCTCGACAGTGTCATAGTCGTTGCCGGTGTGCTTGACGTAGATCTCGTTCAGGCGGCGCTTCAGCTTCAGCGTTTCCTGCGCGTGGATCATGATGTCGGTCGCCTGGCCCTGATAGCCGCCCGAGGGCTGGTGGACCATGATCCGGCTGTTCGGCAAGCTGAAGCGCATGCCCTTTTCGCCCGCAGTCAGCAAAAGCGACCCCATCGAGGCCGCCTGCCCGATCACCAGCGTGGAAATCTTCGGCCGGATGTACTGCATCGTATCGTAGATCGACAGGCCCGCGGTCACGACACCGCCGGGGCTGTTGATGTACATCGAGATTTCCTTGGACGGGTTTTCCGATTCAAGGAACAGAAGCTGGGCGCAGATCAGGCTGGACATGCCATCATGCACGGGGCCGCCCAGGAAGATGATCCGCTCTTTCAGAAGGCGACTGTAAATGTCGTAGGCGCGTTCGCCCCGGCTCGTCTGTTCGACGACCATGGGGACAAGCATGTTCATGTAGTGGTCAACGGGATCGCGCATCGGTGCCTGCCTCTCGTGTCTTTGCCGAGGAATATCGTCCAAAGTATTGCCAGAGTCTTAGTGGGGCGGCACGGGGGCTGCAAGGGCACCCCCTTTCGAATTGCCGAAGCGGTGATGCAGCCTTGAAACGGATGGCCGGCGGGCTAGACCCGCCCCATGTTCGATCCCACCCGCTCTGCCGGCCTTGACCGCCTGACCGCCTTCCTGCCCCGCGCGGGGCGCGACTATGCGACCTTGCGCAACCTTGACCTGCCTGGCCACCCGCATGTCTCGGCACTGTCGCCCTGGCTGCGTCACCGGCTTGTGACCGAGGCGGAAGTGATCGACGCCACGTTGCGCGCCCATCCCCTCGGGGCCGAGAAGTTCCTGGCCGAGGTCTGGTGGCGCACCTACTGGAAGGGCTGGCTGGAAATGCGCCCGGGCATCTGGTCCGCCTACCGGCAGGGCGTGCAAGCGGCGCTGAACCGGCTGGCGGTGGAACCGGGCCTCGCCGCGCGGGCCGAGGCCGCGATGCTGGGCGAGACGGGGATCGACGGGTTTGACCACTGGGCGCAGGAATTGGTTGCGACCGGCTACCTGCACAACCACGCCCGGATGTGGTTCGCCTCGATCTGGATCTTCACCCTGCGCCTGCCGTGGGAGCTTGGGGCGGATTTCTTCCTGCGGCATCTCATCGACGGGGACCCGGCGTCGAACACGCTGTCGTGGCGCTGGGTGGGCGGCCTGCACACTCCGGGAAAGACCTACCTGGCGACGGCGGACAATATCGCGCTGAACACGGATGGCCGCTTCCGGCCCGAGGGCCTGGCGCTGGCGGCACCTGCCCTGCCGATGGCACCCCTGCCGTCCCCCCGCCCCGCACCACAGGGCGACCGGATTGACCCAACCAAGCCAAGCCTGCTTCTGGTGACGGAAGAAGACCTCTGCCCGGAATTCCTGTTGGATCAGGGGCTTCGTGCCAAGGCTGTCGCGGTCCTGACTGCCGTATCCGGCCGCTCACCCCGCGCCGTGGCCGAACCGGTGCACCGCTTCACCGCCGCGGCGATCGGTGACGCGGTGACCCGCCTTGGCGCGCCGGACGCGCTGCGGTTTGGGCCGGGCGACCTGACCGCGCTACTGGATTGGGCCGAGGCCGTGGGCGTGACGCAGATCGTCACCCCCTATGCCCCGACCGGACCGGTGGCTCAGGCATTGTCCGACCTGTCCCGCCGTGCCGTCCCGCACGGGATTACGCTGGCCCGTGCCATGCGAGACCACGACCGCCTGGCCTGGCCCCATGCCACCCACGGCTTCTTCCGGTTCCGCGAGGCTGTGATGGGCTGACGGCCCTGCCCTAGCGAAACCTTTGCGCCGCAAGGACAACCCGCGCGGCCGCAGTCACCAGACACAGCGCCCCGAAGGCCCAGGCCACCGGCACGAACAGCGCAGGCCAAAGCACCAGGATCAGGAAACACAGGATCGTTTCCGTCCCCTCCATCAGCCCGGCCGTGAAGTAGAGCGACTTCTCGCCCCGGCTGGAGGTGGAAAGCCCCCGCTTCTCGGCCAGGACCGCATAGCCCAGGAAACTGGCTGCGTTCACGTAGAAGCTGAACAGAAGGAAGGTGCCGGCAACCCCGTTCGCGCCGGGATCACGCAGCACGAAGGCCAAGGGCAGCGCGCCGTAGAAGATGAAGTCGCAGACGATGTCGAGATAGCCGCCGAAATCCGTCTTGCCCCGAGCCCTTGCGACAGCACCATCCAGCCCGTCGGCCAACCGCCCGCCCATCACCAGGGCCGCCACGATCAGCCCAGACCAGCCGACTGACACCAGCGCCGACGCCGTCAAGCCCAGGCAAAGGCCGACCAGCGTCACGGCATTGGCCGTGGCCCCCCGCGATGCCAGCCACCGCCCGCCTTCATTCAGCGGCGCATCGATCACGCCGCGCATCAACCCGTCCAGCATGGCCTATCCTGCACTGCCCGGGTCACATGATCCCCGGTTGATGCGGATAACGGAAGTCAACTTTCTGCGGGTTTCCTCCAGGACATCGGCAAGGATCGGCTTACTCTCCCTTAAGGCGACCCCGCCCGATAGATTTCGCCACTTTTTCACTTTAATCGCCACATTCTGCCTGATTCCGGCCCAACTGGCTGGCGATACCTGTGATGCGCCATTCTACGGGGAGTTGCCATGATCTCGCGCCTGACGTTTGCGGCCCTTGCCGCATCGGCCCTCCTTGGCCTCGGCTCTGCCGCCCAGGCCTGCATAGTGCCGGGCAATGCCAGTGCCATGCAAAGCGAACTGCTTGCGAATCTGAACGCCGAACGCAAGGCGCGCGGGCTGCCGGCGCTTGTGCTGTCGGCCAAGCTGGACAAGGCTGCGCAAGGCCATGCCTGCGACAATGCCAAGCGGAAGTCGATCAGCCACACGTCCTCGGATGGCGGCACGCTGAAGACCCGCCTGCGCCGGGCGGGCTATGCCTACCGGACTGCGGCTGAAAACACCGGTCGCGGCTTTGCCACGGGTGCGCGGGCCATCGAATGGTGGATGAATTCGCCCAAGCACAAGGACAACATCCTTCTGCGCAAGGCACGCGAGGTTGGCGTCGGCATCGCGGTCAGCCCGGCTCCGGACAACAAGCTGCACTGGATCATCGTCGTCGGCGCCTCGAAGTAGGCTACCGCGCGATCACCAGTTCGGCCTTCAGCCCGCCAAGCGTATCGCTTTGGGTCAAACGCAAGACGCCGCCGTGGCTTAGCGCGATATCCGACGCGATCGACAGGCCGAGCCCGACCCCTGCCCCCCGGTTCGGATCGCGCGAGGCATCAAGCCGCGTGAACGGGCGCAGCGCCTCTTCGCGCCGGTCGACGGGGATGCCCGGGCCATCGTCCTCGACCGTGATCCGCAGACTGCGGTCAAGAAACACCAGGCGCAACTCGACCCGCTTGCCAAAGCGCTGCGCATTGCTGACCAGGTTCTCCACCGCCCGCAGAACCGCCTGCGGACGCATCTCGACCAGCTCGGCCCGGCCTTCAATCGCAACAAGTCGCACGTTCGGTCCAGCCCGGTCGACCACGCCCTGCACCAGCGCCACCGCATCCGTGGGCTCGGACCCTTCCATCGCATCGCCGCGCACAAAGGCCAGGAACTCGTCGACCATCCGCTCCATCTGCATCACATCGGCCTGCAGAGCCGCGACTTCGGCATCTTCGGGCATCAGGGACAGCGCCAGCCGCATTCGGGTCAGGGGCGTGCGCAGGTCGTGGCTGACCCCGGACAGCATCAACGTGCGCTGCTCGATCTGCCGCTCGATTCGCGCCCGCATGTCCACGAAGGCCCGCCCCGCCGCCCGGACTTCAAGCGCCCCCCGCGGCTTGTAGGGCACAGCGCGCCCCTTGCCGAATTCTTCGGCCGCTTCGGCAAGCTTGGTGATCGGGCGCAACTGCCGCCGCAGGAAGAAATAGGCGACCACGGTCAGTAGCACCGAGGTGAAGATCATCAGGACGATCAGCTGGTGCGGGTTCGCCGCCGACATGCGCCGCCGGCTGACTTCGGCCCCGACCGGGCCGAAGCGGCTGTCGAAGCGCAGCTTCACCATCCGGTTCTCGGCCGTCAGGTCCACCGCGATCAGCGCGCCGATCCGCTCGCGCAGCGTCGCGATGATCGTGCTGCCCGACAGGTCGATCCGCGCCATCCGGTCCCGGGTCGGGGCATCGGGGCCAGCGGGCAGCTGCAGCGTGATCTCCAGCGCCCGCGCAAGCGGCACGACGCGGGCCTCTGCCTCCTCCAGCGTGGCGCTTGCGTCGATCTCGTCCAGAAGAAAGCGCAGGTCGATCGCCACCCCTTGCGTCATCTGCCCGGTCACGTCTTCATAGAAGCGCTGGATGAACTCGACCGAGAAGACCAGCTGAATGGCCAGGATCGGCACGATCAGGATCAGTGCCGCGCGGCCGTAAAGGCCCCTGGGAAGGATGCGTTGGACAAGCGACATGGGCCCAAGGCTAGCCGTCGCGCCCCGGTTTGGAAAGTCGTGCATGACCCTTGACCCACAGGTCCGCTGCTGCCTGGCCCCGAACCCCTCGGCCTTGACCGGGGCGGGGACCAACACCTGGATCGTCGGGGCCACGGCGCTTGCCGTCATCGACCCCGGGCCGGACGACCCGGCGCATCTGGCGGCCATCCTCGACAGGGTCGGCCCGGGCCAGCGCATCAGCCACATCGTCGTGACCCATGCCCATCTCGACCATTCCGCGCTCGCCCCGCGCCTGTCGGCGCTGACGGGAGTGCCCGTTCATGCCTTCGGCACTGCCAGCTCGGGGCGCAGCCCGCTGATGGAACGGCTTGCCCCAGTGCTGTCCACCCAGGGCGAGGGCCTCGACCACCGGTTTGTCCCCGACCTGCGCCTATCGGACGATGACAGTATCGTCGGCCCAGACTGGACCCTGCGCGCGATCCACACCCCCGGCCATCTTGGCGGGCATCTCTGCCTTGCCCTCGGCGACACGCTCTTTTCCGGCGACCATGTGATGGGCTGGTCGACCACCATCGTCTCGCCGCCGGATGGAGACATGGCGGCCTATATGGCCTCGCTCGACCGGCTGAGCCGGGAAAGCTGGCGGCGTTTTCTGCCAGGGCACGGCGCACCAGTCGAGGCACCGGGGCAGCGCCTGCAGGACCTTGCCGCCCATCGCCGGTCGCGCGAGGCCCAGATCCTTGCGGCCCTGTCGCATCGCCCGGCGGACGCCGCCACCCTGACCACCCGGATCTATACCGAAATCCCGCGCCATCTCCTCCCGGCGGCAGAGCGCAATGTTCTGGCGCATCTCATTGATCTGGCGTCAAGAAGCCTGGTGGCAGCCTCCCCTGCCCTGCACCCGGACGCGCAGTTTTCCCTGAACTGACCCCCGACCCACTTTCCCCGGTTTTGCCCCTTGCCGCCCCCGACCGGCCTTGCTATAGACCCCGCGGTGTTCCGGCGTAGCTCAGCGGTAGAGCAGTTGACTGTTAATCAATTGGTCGTAGGTTCGATCCCTACCGCCGGAGCCAAAAAATCAAAGACTTAGCTGCGATCCTGATACGTCAGCCTTACGAGAAGTAAGGCTGACGTAAGGCTTTACGGGGGCATGACACGCGGTGTGACTGCCGCCCCTGCACAGGTTTGGCGGTCACGATCCGCTCCCAACACACTGGCAAACCAAGAAACTTTCAGCTAATGCTGCTTCACTCATCTTTTCGGAGAGTGAATGGCCCGCTTCCTTCTTCAAGCTGTCAACAATGAAGACCACCTTGCCCCGGCGCGCGAGGTTTTCGGGCTGGTGGGCTTGCACTCTGCGGCCATCAGCACCGCATTCATGACGGCGGCGGGCCTGTCGTTGCTGGAAGGTGTCTTGCAGCCAATCGCAGCCCGGACGCGAATCTTTGTTGGCATTCGCAATGGCGTGACGACAGTTCAGGGCATCCAGAAGGCGCTTGAGATCGGCTGTGAGACGTTCATGGTCGATACGGGCACTCGACAGCGCATCTTCCACCCAAAGCTCTACTTCGCGCGCTCTGCCGCTCGGGCGCGGCTTCTTCTGGGAAGCGCCAACCTCACCATGGGGGGTATGCGGACCAACATTGAGGCCAGCGTCTTGCAGGACTTCGACCCCGTGGCCGATGCGGCATTCCTACACGACCTAGAGGGCAAGCTGGCAGCGATGATCGTAGACTATCCCGAACACGTCATCCGGGCGGTAGATGCTGCTCAACTAGCAGGTCTCATGCAGTCTGGTCGGCTGCTGGATGAACGCAAGGCCCGCCCAACGGAACCGGCTGGAAGCTCTGCGAATCGTGCGCTTGATACTCTCTCTCGGATGGCGCTTCGCACCGCTCCGATAGCCGTGCCGCAGGCAGCCCCTCCGCCGATGCCGGCACCGCCGCCAGCCGCCGTTCCCGCACCTGGGCCGATCGCGGGACATGCAGCACCCATTCCAGCAATGGGTGCACAGCAACCAACAGAAGAAGCAGTGCTTCTATGGACCAGCAAGCCGCTAAAGCGAGCCCACATCAACTTGCCGAACAACGCTGGAACGAATGCAAAGGGTGCGTTGAGTTTGACTGCCGGTCTATACGAAGACGTCAATCCTCGTGTGTATTTCCGCCAGTCAGCATTCGCGGGCCTGAACTGGGGAGTGGATGCGCATTTGCCCTACAAGGAGCGCACCCATGCGGACTTTCGGGTTGTTGTAAAGGGAATCAACTACGGCGTGCATTCCCTTCGCATCTCCCACGATACGCGAACCAACACACCGAACTTCCTACAGAACAACTACACGACCAGCCTGCACTGGGGTGACACCGCACGCTTTGTGGCGCACGAGGACATCCTCGGCAGAACACTGCGCATCTACCGTGAGTCTGATAGCCCACTGCGGTTTCTGCTTGATATTGACTAAGCTGGCAGACGGTGCCGCCGGTCACGCAGCATGGCCCAAGCCGCCAGCAAGTCCATCTGCTCCCCCTTGGTCAATGCGGCTAGGACCGCCTCTGACTGGGCTTCCAGCGTGTCGGCAACGCCTTGTTCCCGAACCATCCTGTCTAGACTGTCAACATCCGGCGTTATGCCTTCGGGCGCAGGTAGAAGCAGCTTCTCGATCTCGGATGGCACGAGTTCCAGCACACCGCCGCCGTAGTGCCGGCCCTCCAACTCTGCGCTCAGAGCGGTGAGACTATTGTAGAAGCCATACACAAGTCCTTGCGCCGTTCCGCGCAATGCTCGAATCCGGTAGGCCGTGTCTGTTGTGTATGCGCCTACGCTGTTTAGGATCAGTCGCGGCGTGTCATGGCTGCGCTTGAGCATCCCGACCTCAGTCGAGTAGACGGACGGCACCCGATACCAAGGGCTGCGGATGCGGCACTTGTATCTCGTGTGCAGTTCCTCCCGCTCGCCGGATGCGATGTATGCCTTTGCCTTTGGGTTTTCACTGACCGTGTCATCGTTGAACCAGAGGAAGTTTGTCGGCTTCCCTGCCGCCGCGTTTCGGGAGTGCTGGGCTTCATCATAAATGACCCCCGGGCAATGGTCGCTGCGGCCAAACATGGGATGCGCCCACTTCTTGAGCCCGTGTCGCTGCACCACTTCATCGGTGACGAGAAAGAACTCGTTCGCCCCCGTGACGATGCCAACATCAACCTTCGCGGCCACTGCGAAGCGACAGAAGCGGTCACTGGCTTCAATCTCGTCCAGAAGGCCCAAGGTGGCAGGTGGCACAAGCGCCCGCGTCCACTTCCCTTTGACCGTCCGACCGTTGATTGCACGCGGTGCGTTGAAGATCGTCTCAGGGTCTAGGTTCACAAACTCGCGGCCCGCGACTCGGTGAATGCCAAGACCTTCGCCATGGACACTCTCGCTGGACTTCTTTTCGGCCAACAGCAGGACCGCTCCCTGCAACGTGCCCTCGAACCAGATTTCCTGTGGATCCACGATGACAATTCGGCGGCATTGCTGCCCGAGGAATGTCCTGAGCGACTGGGCGTGCATCACGTGGACAATTTCGGACGGAACCACCATCGCCAGACGCCCGCCCGGGCGCAACTGATCCAATGCAGCGAGGATAAATGGCACCCAAGCGTTGGTGTGTTTGGTAAAGGCGCAGTTCAGGCGCGCAAACACCCGCTCGGCGTTGGCCTGAAATGCGGGAGGCAGATATTGGTAGCGGATGAAGGGAGGATTGCCGACAACCGCATCAAATTGGCCGCCCTTCGTTTCAAGTGCCCATCCTAGGAAGTCGGCATTGTGGACCGTGCAATTGGGAAGACCTCGGCCAATGGCCTTGGCAGCTTCCTCAGGCTCAAGCTCAAAGGCCGTCACTTCTGCGCCGGTCCCTTGCAGTCCAGGGAAGAACGCCCCATCGCCGCAGCTTGGCTCAAGCACCTTGTCGCCGGTCGCAGGTCTGACCCACCGCGTCAGGAATCGGGCCAAGTCGTCAGGAGTGTAGTAACCACCCCTAAGTTTCTGCCGTGATTCCAAAGCAATGAAGTTCATCGTCCTGCCCGCCCTTGTCGTCTTGTTCTTATTGAGCTCCAATGGTTTACAACCAATGAACCGCTTACGATAGTAACTTGAAACTCGGTCTGTCGGCAAGCTGCATTTTGTGCCCAGCGAAGGTGCAAGCACAAGATCGGGTGGCGCGCCACGCCCCATGATCTAGCTAGACGAGACTTGACAAGGTGGCGGAGGTGTGGGCCGGGCTGCCGAAGGGGACTACACAGAAATGCAGGACCGAACGGGATAAATTGAAGTTGACTGGGGATCGGGCGCGGCAGATGTTGGTGTCAGGTGGGCCACACTGGCGCGCGGTCGATCAAATCCCGGTGGAACGGGAGCCCGGCAACGGGTTCGGCTAGGCCCTCATCGCGGACGTTCAGACCACCCGCGAGCCGACAACAACGCAACAACGGTTGCGCTGGCTGTCGGCTGTCAGTGTGCCTGCGAGGCCCGTCTCCGCCTTCCAGCGCTCCGCCCAGATCGGAGAAGCCACATGGCCGAACACCAGACTTTCGACGCCGCCACTGCGCGGCACTTCAACCGCCGTCCCGGCGGGTCACGCCACCATGCCTACATCGACGCCGCAGGCTCCATCTGCCTCTGGTGTCAGGGCCGCTCGCCCCGGGGCGGGGCGGCGGTCAGCCTGTCAGCCCTCGAATGGCTGCGGGAACGTGAGGGCAGCAAGTTTGTCCGCCTGACCAACCCCAACGGCAAGCTCGATGAGGTTATGCCGCTCGCCGAACTGCCCGAGAAGGAACCGCGCGAAGGCCCCGGTGGTGCCTACATCTTCATCGACCCCGAGGACCTGCGTGGGCCGGACTTCGCGCCTATCGGGGATGACGTGCCGTTCTGACAACCCCGCCGCCCGGCGCGAGGTCGGGCGGCGCTCCCCCCAAATCATGAAAGGAACACCCGATGGGGATGAAGATGCTTGCTGCTGAGGCGGCGGAGCGGCGCAAGGCGCGCCGCACGATGGACCAGCTTGAAGAAATGTCTGAATACGACTGGGGCTACTGCATCGGCATGGCGGGCCTGATGGGGCACTTCGGGAAGCTGATCGCAGAACAGGTTCGGCTGCACCTGACCCTCGGGAACCGCCACCACCGGGTGCTGCCCCCGGTTCTGGAAGCCGTTGCCCGTTGGGCAGACCATCATTCGGTGGAATACGGCGACCCGGAGAACCAGCAGGTGGCGGAGGCGCTGGACGCGCTGAAACAGGCGGCTGTCCACGCCGCAAAGGTCGTGGCCGATCACCACGCAGCTTGACCCACTGCGCCGCCCGGCTTGCCCCGGGCGGCGTGATTCATTGGACCGCCGCGCCCCGCCTCCCTGCCTATTGCGGCAACAAAGCCCGGCGCGGATCGCCCGCGCCGGGTTCAATGGATCAGCGCAGCCACCATCGTGTCGTCGGCCATTCGGAAGATGCCGTAGGGAACCATCACGGCATTGCCGAAGCGCGTGACACCGGCGCGGCAAGCGGCCCCGTGGTCCCGGACCTCATCGCACCAGACGGTGCGGTTGCCCAAGCGGTACGACAGCAGGCCGAACAACGCGCCCAAGGGGGCGGCGGGGACGCCATAGCAGGCGGCGAAGCGCAGGACAGTGGCCGGGGTCGGCCAGCCGTCCGGTTCCATCTCCGCCGCCCAAGCGAGGAGCGCCTGATGGGCAAGGCGAAGCTCGGGCGACAGGAGGGCGTGATAGGCGTCAGCGGCGCGGGTATCCATCACGCGCCCCGCCGCCGTCCGGCATAGGCCGCGCCCACCACATCGCCCTCGATCAGGCAGTTGACGAAGCCTCCCTGCGCCGTGGCCGCGACCAGGACGGCGGTGAAGCCGTTGAACGGGCTGTTCAGGTCGGGGGCCAGGGCATTGGCGGCGGTGATTGCGGCCGGGCCGCTGGCCGCGTCGATCAGCGCCCCGTGGATGCCTGCCGGGTTCTTCAAATCCTCCCGGCCAGCCGGGCGGTGGACAAGGTACAATGCAGCCATTTCAGGCCTCCTTCTTGCTGTTCAGGGCGAGCTTGACGCGGTCGATGGGTCGGACCTTGCCGGCTTCAAACTCGCGGTTGGCGACGATGGCCCGCTGGGCGGCGGTCTTGATGGCGGCGATGGCCGACTGCACGGCCCGCGTCTCCTCGCCCACGAGGGCGGTGGCAAGCTCTGCCGAGGAGATGGGGCGGTCACGGCGGGGCAGCCGGTCGTTCACCGACTGGATGGCGGCGCCAAGGACGGTGTTCTTGGTGGCAATGGCGAGCATAGCAAGCTGGCGGACCTCGGCAGGCGCGGCCCCGGCAAGTTGCGCCATCAGGTTGGTGCGCTCGGGCGTGCCCAGACCGGCGCGGGACAGGACGGCCTGCGGGCTGGCAAACAGGGCCTCGGTCAGGGCCAGCCCTTCGGCGGCGGTGACAAGCTGCTTGATCTCGGTCCAGCGTGCTTCGGAGGAATTGGCGACAATCTCCGCCCGCGCATTCGTCCGGGCCTTTTCGGCTGCGTCGGCTTGGGCCTTCGGGTCGAAGCCCGCATTGGCGAGGCTCTTGGCGACCTCGGTGGCGCGGGATTCAATCCCGGCGGTTAGGGTGGCGATGGTCTGGCCCAGCTTCTCGGCGCGGCGGGCGGCAAACTCGGCAAGGCTGACGAGCTCAGCCGTGGCCATCAGTTTTCCGGTGGTGATGGGGGTCGGGGGAAGGTCTTGCGCTGGTTCTGCCATGTGCCGGGCTCCTCTGCCGGGGCGCATCAACCATTGGTGCGCCGGATGGGGAGAGGATACCGCGCCGGAGTGTCGAGGCAGAGTGGAATTACTTGTTGTTCAATGGGTTGTCACCCTACAACGTCCGCCGCACCGACCGGAGGTATGGCGAGCAAGACCACTTCCTGCTCCTCGCGGTCATTGGTGAAGAACGCGACCTCGCTCGGCCACACGTCCAAAGCCAACACTATCGGGTCGGGATTGAAGATATTGCGGTGCCCCCGGGAAAAGCCCTCTGCCACATCCCAACTGAGCGTCCACGATAGGCCCAAAGGCGCGCTGTCATCCTGTCCACGGTAGACTGTCACAGGCTCCGGCAGGTCTGGCTTGGGCGGGGCCGTGCTGGCGAACCGGGCGAACTGAACCGCATAATCCTCATGCGGTATGCGGTCGAATGTCGTCCACGCGCGGACGATGACGTGCCAGAAGTCCGGGCCGTCACCGTCCCCGAGGCTGTCGCACCAATCCAGCACCAGCCAAGGGCGCTCTGGGCAGGTGCAGCAGGCCGGAGCGGGTCGGCAGCAGGTCCAGCGGGTCGGGGCCTGCGCGCCCGTCCAGCCACAGCGGCGGTTCCTCGCGCGACGGCGGCAGATGGGCAACCGCCTTGAGGGCGTCCACCGTGGCCGAAACGGTCTCCGGCTTGGGCATGAGTGGCTTCGGCCCGTCCTTCTCGGTCGGCACCCGGCAGGTCTCAAGGAAGGTCCAGACCTCGGCCCGCGCGGTGTCATCAGCAAGGCCGACATAGGCCGCGCCGTCCCAGTCTAGGAACTCCTGTTGATGGTGCCGCAGGTTGGGGCGGCGGGCATCCCTGTAGGCCCGGGCGAGGTTGAGCGCAACGGGCACGAGGACGGGGCCGGGCCGGGGCTGTTCAGCAAGGGCGCGCTGAATCTGCCGGTCGGCATAGCGCTCCGGCCCCTTCTGGTCGCGGACGTGCGCGCTGATGCCATAGGCGGGGTCAAGGATGACCGCCTTCATCACCCCGTCCGGCACGTCCGCCCGGATCATCTCGCACAGGACGTGCATCACGAGGCGCGAGCGGTCCTGCCAGCGCTCGGGCTCGTCAGGGTCAGCGCCGTTGACGATCAGCGCCCGCACCCGGTCGGACAAGCCCAGCGACTCAAGGTCCGCATCCTGCACCGCGACGGTCGGGGCGGGCGCAGCCCTCGGGGCGGACACGGGCGGGAAGTCGGCCAGCCGGAACCGGCGCGACCAGTCGGCCCACGCCAGCGAAGCCGGGGCATCCCCGCGCCCCCGCCTGCGCTTCTTGTCGTTGGCGAGGTTCACCGTCCCGGGCAGGCGCATGATCCGGCTCACGTCATGGGTGGCGTCCCCGCCCATCGCCTCGGCAATCACCATGTTCACCGCCTCGGCCACCTCGGGCGCGACCTCCTCGGCCAGCCGCCAGAAGCACTGGAAGCCGCCGCCGCTGTCCACGATGGCCGTGGGCCGGGGGAACGGGAGCTTGGCCCCGTTGCGCTCCCAGTCCTCCATCATCGCCCAGATGCGCGCCCGCTCGCTGTCGAAGTGCACGGCCAGCGCCGCCAACTGCTCGGGGGTCGGGTCCTTGGGCCAGCCGTCCGCCGGGGGGCGCGGGTCAACGTCAACGTGCAGGCCCCGGATGCGCGTCACCTCCTCCTTGTTGGCCTTGCTGGCCGAGTCGGGCGCAAGGTCGTTGACGGAGAAGTACAGGTTGAAGCGCCCGGCCTTCTCCCCGGCCCACCGGGCCAGCGCGCCAAGGTCGGTGAAGGTCCGGGTCTCAGTCTTGCCGCCCTCACGCGGGATAGCCGTGGGCCACCACGGGCCTTCCTCCGACCATCCCCGCAGGAAGGTCAACAAGTCTCCGCGCTCGCGTCCGTCGCCGGTTCCGGCTATATTCGGGGCTGGGTTGTGGACTGCTTCCTCTTGGTGATCCTTCGCGCCCTCCCGTTTCCCGGCGGGGGGGCGTTCCCTTTCCTGACCGCTCATTCACTGACACCCCGCACGAGGTGCTGCTCCATCCAGTGGCGCAGGTCAGCAACGCGGTAGCGCACCAGCTTCTGGGACGCGCGGACATAGGACGGGCCGCGCCCCTCCTTGCGCATCGTCTCCATCCCACCGGGCATGAGCCCAAGGAAGGCAGCGGCCTGTTCGGTGGTCAGGTATTCAGACGGGGGTGCATAGCGCCCGGTGGCATAGCCATCTGCCAGCTCGGCAGCGACCTCCCTAGCAATCAGCTTCGCAAAAGCGGCTGGGTCGTCCATAGTGCCTCCTGCCCCCGGTGGGGGCTGTGGAGGCTCCGGCTGCTACTCTGTGAGATGGCCAGATTTCAGGGGGGAACGCTCACCACCCCGCCGGTTACAGTGTCCAGACTTTACCCGACTATGCGGCCCTGCGTCTAGCCCCCGGTTCTTGTTGGCAAAGGTCTATGATGGTCGCAGTGATCCGCTCCTGGGCGTCCAGAAGGTCGGGCCAGACACCCTCCCGGCTGCCATAGGTGCCCGAGTGAACATCGCCCCGCTGGCTGTGGTTCATCAGCTTCTTGGACAGGTTCTCCTCCACCCCCGCCCAAGTGCAGGCGTTACGGTAGGTGTGGCGCAGCCCGTGCCCAGAGCAGGGGAGCGCGGCGTCAGTCGTGGCGAACAGCGACATGTGCCCGGCGAACTCGCCCCGCTTGGACTTGGACGGGTCCCCGGGGAACATCCACTCACGCGACAGGATGGGCTGATACACCCGCGCCGCCCGCCGCGCCCGGGCGAGACAGGCCAGCATGGGCCGGGTCAGCGGGATGTCATAGGCCCGCGCCTTCCCGCCCTTGGGAGTGGGGATGTGCAGCCGACGCCCCGCCACATCAAGGTGCTCCCACCGTGCGGTTGCGATGGCCCCGCTCCGGCTGCCGGAGAGCAGCAGGAACAGTTGGAACTCCGCCCGCACCCGGTTGTCCATGGCGGCATAGGCTGCCCACCAGCCGGGCAGGTCCCGGCGCGACATGGCGCTGTCGCGGGCCTCCTCCACGTTGAACGTGACCTGCCGGGTCGGGGTCCAGCCGTCCGGGTGCGGCTTGACGTGGCCCCGCTCCAAGGCCCAGTTGTAGATCACGCGGAGGGTCCGCATCGCCCCGTTGGCGGCGTAGCTCCCGCCGTGCTTCGGGTCTGTCTCCCGCTGCGTGATCGCCTCGTGCCGGGCCGCGACCTTGGCCGCCCCCTCGGGCGTGGCGAGGTCTGCCAGCGGCGTGTCGCGCCAGATGCCCAAGAGGTGGTCCGCCTCCACCGCGTTGCGGTAGCTATAGATGGTGGCCGCGCTCTTGCCACCCTTGGTGAGCGCGGCGCGGTACAGGTCCCATGCCGCCCCGAGGGTCACGCCCGCCGGTGCCTTGCCGATCCCCTCGCCCGCGAGGATGGCCGCAAGCTCGCCCTTGGCCGCCGCCCGGGCGTCCTTCACGCTGAGCTCGGGGAACGATCCGAAGGCCCGGCGGACGGTCTTGCGGGCCTTCTGCATCCGGTCGTCCAGCACCCGCACCTCGGTCTGCACCACCCAACTCTTGGCGGTCTTGCCGACCTTGAGGTACAGGCCGGGCTGGTCGGAATCGGCCACGAGCTTCTGCCCAGTTGGCAGGAAGGGGAACTTTGCAACCATGGCGTCGGTGAGGCGGGCCTTCGCGGGCAGGTCGGGCATCGGGGGCTCCATCTGGCGTAAGGCTCGCGTAAGGCTCAGGGCAGTGCCGATTACCTGTGCGGAGCCGTCTAAGGGGGTGGCGTAGCGTCTCAAGTCCTTGTATCTGCTACACATAGTCTAGCTTAGACGCCCCACAGCCGTCTAGGGCTGAGAACTGTTAATCAATTGGTCGTAGGTTCGATCCCTACCGCCGGAGCCAAATAAAACCAGCGAAACCGTTGATCGACTGACCGCACCGGCGTCCCCCCGGATCGCCGATTTGCGCGCGTCGCCAATCGCCACATGTCACATATGCAATGACTTTTCCGGACACCGGCAGGTCCATGTCAGGCCGCTTGCGGCATAGTCGATGGTGACTTTCGCATCAAGCGTTGACCGGATCAGGCTGTCGATGACGGTTGTGCCGAAGCCCGCCCGCTTGGGCGGTCGGGTGATCTCCGGGCCGCCGAATTCCCGCCAGGAAATCGTGAACCCAAGCTCATCGATCTGCCACCGGACCTCGACCCTGCCTGCGTCCGTGCTGAGGCTGCCGTACTTGGCCGCGTTGGTTGCAAGTTCGTGGAGCGCCATTCCCAGCCCCTGAGCCGCCCGGGCAGAGATCTGGATAGGCGGGCCGGACAGGCTGAACCGGGTACCTCTGCGCACCCCGAACGGCGCAAGCTGGGCGCGGACAAGAGCTTCCAGCTGGATGCTTTCCCAACTGCTGCGCACCAGAAGGTCCTGATTTGCCGCCAGCGCATGCAACCGGTGCGAAAATGACTCCTGAAAGGATTTCGGCAGATCGGCCCCTGTCTGCCGGGCAATCGCCTGAATCAGCGACAGCAGGTTCTTGCTGCGATGATTGACCTCTTGCATCAACATCTGCCGCGTGGCCTCCAGTTCCTTTCTGGCGCTGATGTCCTGGATGATCTTGATGATCAGACTGATCGCACCGTCCGCATCCCGTACGCAGCTGACCGACGTCAGCCCCCATATGGTTTCACCGTCCTTGCGCAGGTAGCGCTTTTCCAGAACGTAGCTGTCCCGTTGCAGTTCATTGTGCAGAAGCAGCCGAGCCTCTTCGCTTTTCCGGAGGTCATCCGGGTGGGTGAAGCTGTCGATCCCGCGGTTTTCCATCTCGTCGGTGCGATAACCCAGCATGTCCGCGAGAGTGGGGTTCACGCGCAAGAGCGTCCCGCAGGGGTTGATGATCGACATGCCGACTGCAGCATTCTCGAACATGGTCTGAAATTGCCGGTGGGCGGTTTCCACGTCCCGGATGCGGTCCCGGACGCGCTGTTCCAGATGGCTGTTCGCTTTGGACAGCTCCTCCATCGCCTTGCGGTGCTGCCGGACCGACGCGGCGACGACATATCCCGTTGTTGCAAGCACAATGAGCAGGATTTGAAAGATCGCGTGCTGCGAAGCAAAGCGCGGGATGTCCTCGGGCACAAGGTTATCGCGTGAGAAATAGCCGATCACCAGAAGAAGAAAGGCAACGGCCAGCGCAGTCCCGGTGATCTCAAAGCGGATCGCCGCCCACAGGATCGGGACGAACAACGGGAAAGCATAGGCCTCTTCCTGATCTACAACGAAGGCCCAGATCAGGATGATGGAAAGGCCGATCAGCCCGGCCTCCGCTGCCTGAAGGGGGGTTGGACGTAGTCCGTTCCGCGCAGCCTGGATGGCCGAAAAGACCAGCGGTGCGGCGATCAGGACCCCTGTCGCATCCCCAAGCCACCAGACTGGCCAGACAGCCCAGAAGCTATCCTTGCCAGCCAGGACGCTGACAGTGCTGCCGATGGTTGCTCCGATGACGGGGGCCGCCAGAACGCCGACGACAAGGAATGTGAAGACCTTGCCCAGCGTGCCGACATTCGCGTTCTGACCCCGAACGAACCCCTGGAAAATCCCTGCGGCAAACAGGACTTCCATCGCGTTGGCAGCGATATAGCCAAGCGCGGCTGATATTGAGTTGTGAAACCACAAGTAGTTCGAAACAAGCTCACCCAACGCGGCAAGCAGGATCCACCAGACCCAGGACTCCTTGCGGCTGGACATCAGCACCGCGAGGACGACACCGTTCGGCGGCCAGATCGTGACATCGATGCCGGGGATGACCATCAGCCATTGGCCGAAAGAGCAGGCGGCCCCGTAAAGCAGGCAGAATCCCAGCACTTGCTCGATGGGCGGCCAATCCGCGAACAAGCGCCCGGGCACTGTTGTTTGCGACGTCGGCATCCAGACACAACTCCTGCGCGAGACAAACACACGAAAACTTGTTCGGTTCCCAGGGGAACTGAATTTTTTCCTGCGGTCGGAAGCGCGCGGTCAAGCTCTCCGACTATGTCATTGCTACAGTTGAAATACCGGTATCAACACCTCCAGGGAAACCTTGCCCGAACCCTTGGACGAACGGTCCCGGGTCAGGAGTCTTGCGCGGCGTCCCCCGGTTCCGTTCGCGCAAGGGTTGCGTCCGTTTCCTGACACTCGGGACACACCGGGACGTCAGGCGCGCGGATCAGACCGCAGTTCAGGCAGCATTGCTCCGATCCCTTCCCACCCGTCGCGACAGGCTGCAATTCCAACGGGGGAACAATAGGCAGGCCCGGTCGCGGCGTGTCATAGCGAAAGACTGACAACTCCCCGGACGGCTCAACGAAGGCAAGTTCCACCTGCCCCAGGTTGCGCACCCCCTTGAGGCGCAAGAGGTGCATCACCTCGGCCGCCCCAAGCTTTTCAGAGCGCAGCCCCGCCATGGAAATCCGCCCATCGCGCAGGATTTCCGTCGGCGTGCCATCGACGATCCGCTTGGCCTTGGACCAGTTCTGCAAGGCATGGTCGACCGCCTTGTCTGCCAGAACCACCAGCAGGATCACCAGCATCGCGTGGAAAAGCGGGACGTCGGGCTGAAACATCGGATCACCAACGGCGGAACCCAGGGCGATGACCAGTAGGAACTCGACGACCGACATCTGCGATACGCTCCGTCCGCCAACCCAGCGCAGCATCAGCACGGTCCACACCCAGATCACGATCACCCGGACAGCGATCTCCAGATAGAAGAGCCAGGGCGCGGTGCCCCAGAATATGCGGGCGGGGTCAAAGGGCACGATCTCGTCCATCGCGTCCTCCTTTCAGACTTCGAACGCCTATCGCGGTGCCAGGTTCCGAAACGCGCAGCACGCGTCCTGCCGGGAACGATGTGCGCGCCACCGCGTTAAGGGGGCATCCAGCAAAGGCCCATCACGTGTCACACTCCATCACCACCATCTGCCCGCAGGTCCGGGCTTGATCTGGGCCAGCGGACCGTATTGCGGCCCCGCCCCGGTTCCGGAGGAATTGCTTCTGCGCTGGAACCTCGATCCCCTGGTTCTGGCACTGCTCTTCGCCCTGGCCCTTGCCAGTCGGCGCAATGCCCGCGGGCTGGCGGCCACCGCAGTCCTGACACTGGTCTTTGTGTCTCCGCTGTGCGCGTTGTCCTCGGCACTTTTTTCGGCACGCGTCCTGCATCACGTCCTGCTGGTCGCTGTCGCCGCACCGCTGCTGGCACTGGCCCGTCCGGCCCGCGCCGCATCACCGGTCGGCCTGCCGTTTCTTCTGGCCACGGCAGCTCTCTGGCTCTGGCACCTGCCCGCCGCCTATGACGCCGCGCTGTCCGGCGTGCCGCTGTATTGGCTGATGCAGGCGAGCCTTGTGGCATCGGCCTGGGTCTTCTGGCGCGCGGTATTTTCGCAACCGGCAGGGGCCGGTCTTGGCTGGGTGTTCCTGGCCTACCTGCAGATGGGGATGCTGGGTGCGATCCTGACCCTTGCCCCGGACGCGGTCTACACCAGCCATGCGACGGCTCCGATACTGTGGGGCTTCACGCCCCTTGCCGACCAGCAGCTTGGCGGGCTTGTCATGTGGATGCCTGCGGCCCTTGCCTATGCCATCTGGGGTGCACTCCTCGGCCGTCGGGCCTGGCGCGCGATGGAGGCTACGGGATGACCTGGCCCGACGTCGTCCCGCATCTGAAAGCGGCCCACCTGGGCTTTCTTGCGCTTTGGACAGCGGGCCTTTTCGCCCTGCCGCAGATGCTGGCCCGCCACGACCGCGGCCTTCTGAAATCCGAGTTCACCCAGATCCGCCGCGCCACGCATTACTCCTACGTCTGGATCGTCACCCCCGCCGCCGTGCTTGCCATCGCCTCCGGCACCGCGCTGATCTTTGTGCGCGAGGTCTTCACTGTCTGGCTGTTCGCCAAGCTGGTCCTGGTGGCGGGCCTCGTCGCGGTCCACGCGTGGATCGGCCACACGATCATCGCCGTGGCCGAGACCGAGGGTCGCCACGAACCGCCCAACGCTTTGGTCCCCGGTCTGATCCTGATCGCGCTGGTCCTTGCCATCCTGCTTGTGGTCCTTGCCAAGCCCGAACTCATGGAACTGCCAGTGCCCGGCTGGCTTCAGTCCCCGCGCGACCGATCGCTGCCCTTCGACGTTCCCAGCCGATAGTCGAACACGAGTTTCCCGCCATGCCAGCCCGTTGCAACCACGACCAGAACCGCGAAGCCGGACAGAAGGATGCCCCAAGGCAGGACGGCGGTCGCGTAACCCTGCAGCCGCCAGCCCCAGTTCAGGCCCAGAAGCGACAAGAGCATCACTGCGATGACGAAATGCGTCCAGGCCGCGGCGCGGATGCGGATGCCGGGCACCAAAAGCAGCTCCAACGTGCCCGTGACCCCGGCCAGAAGGCCGAAAAGGAACGCCGTCCCACAGGCCCACAGCGCAGCCCAGGCCCAACGGTCCTCGCCCGACCACCAGTAGAACACATCCGCCCCGAAGGCGCAGAAAGTCAGCGCGACCGGGAAGGCCACCGACATCGCATGCAGCGGATGTCCCATGATCGCCATGCGCGATTCCGTCTGGTGAAAGTCGGGATGGCTTGCAATCGGGTCGCCGAAAGCGGCAGCTTCGTCCGGCTCTCGGTCGGTTTGCATCGCAGGCTCCTTCGCTGGCTTGGCATTGGGGCAACGCTGCAGGGGCTTGCCGGTTGCCAGGACCAGCTGTCGATCCTGCATCCCGCCGGTCCCGCCGCCGTGGCCATCGCCGAGATCTGGTGGGTGATGCTGGCGGGCAGCCTTGCGATCCTGGCATTTGTCCTTGCGCTTCTGACCGCGGCCCTCCTGCGCCGTCCGGCGGACGATGACGCAACCGGCACCCGGGTCTGGGTCTGGACGCTGGGCCTTGGCTTGCCACTGGTCACCCTCGCGGCGCTGACCGTCTATGGTCTCATGATCGGCGAACGGCTCCTGCCCCGCAACGCCCCCGACCTCGTCACGGTCGAGGCCGAGGCGCGCCAATGGACCTGGACCTTCGGCTACCCCGACGCGCCAGGACTGCTGACCGAGGGCGTCCTGCATATTCCGGCTGGCCGCCCCGTCGATGTCCGGATCACCAGCCGCGACGTCGTCCATTCCTTCTGGGTCCCACGGCTTGCGGGCAAGCTCGATGCGCTTCCGGGGCACGTCAACACCCTGCGGATCGAGGCTGCTGCACCCGGCCGCTATCCCGGCCAAAGCGCCGAATTCAGCGGCGAGGGCTATCTCGGACATGTCTTCGTCGTCCAGGCGCATGATCCCGCAGCCTGGGACCGCTTCCTGCAAGGCGGCACACCATGACCCGCCCGACCGCGCTTCAGCTGCACAAGGCTCTCGCCCGGATCTGGGCTCCCGAGCCCGGCTGGCGCGGCTGGCTGACCACCAGCAACAACAACGACATCGGTCGGCTGTTTCTCGCCGTCGCCACCGCCTTCTTCGTGATCGGCGGGCTTCTCGCCATGCTGATCCGCGCGCAACTGGCCACGCCAGGTTCGGCCTTCATGGGTCCCGAGGCCTACAACCAGGTCTTCACGATGCATGGCACCGTGATGATGTTCCTCTTTGCCATTCCGTTCTTCGAGGCGCTGTCGATGCTCCTTTTACCCGGAATGCTGGGCACCCGTGACCTCGCCTTTCCGCGCCTAGGGGCCTATGGCCTCTGGGTCTATATCTTCGGCGGCTCGGCGGTGATCATCGCGATGCTGATGGGCCTCGCCCCCGATGGCGGCTGGTTCATGTATCCGCCCTTGTCCTCGGCCGCGTTTTCGCCCGGCATCGGCGCGGATGTCTGGCTTCTCGGCATCACCTCGATCGAGGTCTCGGCCATCGCCACCGCAGTCGAAGTCGTGGTCACCGTCCTGCGCTACCGCGCAGCGGGGATGGGCCTGTCGCGGATGCCGATCTTTGCCTGGTTCATCCTGGTCGTCTCGATGATGATCCTGACCGCCTTCCCGCCGATGATCCTCGGCTCGCTGCTTCTAGAGACCGAACGTGCCCTGGGCTGGCCCTTCTTCCAGGTCGAAAACGGCGGCAACCCGCTTCTGTGGCAGCACCTCTTCTGGCTCTTTGGCCACCCGGAGGTCTACATCATCTTCCTCCCCGCCGCCGGGATGATCGCCACGATCCTGCCGGTGATGGCCCGCACCACGCTTCTTGGCTACGGCTGGGTCGTCGCGGCGGCCGTTTCGCTGGCGGTCCTAAGCTTCGGGCTTTGGGTCCACCACATGTTCACCACCGGCATTCCGCATCTGGGGCTGGCCTTCTTCTCTGCCGCCTCGACGCTGGTCGCAGTGCCAACCTCGGTGATGATCTTTTCGTGGATCGGGACGCTCTGGAAGGGACGCGTCCGGATGGAGCTACCGATGCTCTGGCTTCTGGGCTTCTTCGCCACTTTCGTCATTGGCGGGTTGACCGGAGTGATGCTGGCCGTCGTGCCGTTCAACTGGCAGGTCCACGACACTCATTTTGTCGTCGCCCACCTGCATTACGTCCTGATCGGCGGCTACGTCTTCCCGATGATCGCCGCCGTCACCTATTTCCAGCCGCTCCTCACCGGGCGCGCGCGGTACTTCCGGCTGGGCGAGGTCGCGTTCTGGCTCGTCGTTCCGGCTTTCCACATCACCTTCCTCGCCGTCCATGTCGCAGGCCTCCTCGGCCAGCGCCGAAGGACCTGGACCTACGATCCGGGCCAGGGATGGGAGCTTTTGAACCTCACCGCCTCCCTCGCCTCATTCGTGATGGCCGTCGGCTTCGCCCTGGTGATCCTCGACATCCTGATCAACACCTTTGCCGGGCTCCGGGGCCAGCGGAACCCCTGGGGCGCGCCCACGCTGGAATGGGCCGCGCCCACCCCCTCGCCGAACTACGGCTTCGCCTCGATCCCCATCGTCCAGTGCCGCTACCCCCTGATGGTGGACCCAGACCTTCCCCTCGGCATCGCAAAGGGAGAGGGCTATCTCGCCGACCCCTCCCGCAACCGGCGCGAGACACTGATCGTCGACACCACGACCGGCACGCCCGCAGAGGTCGCGGTCCTGCCCGGCAACTCAGCCCTTCCCTTTGTCCTGGCCGTCGTCACCAGCGCTTCCTTCCTTGCCCCGCTGATCGGGGCCTACTGGCTGTCTGCCCTCGCCCTGCTGGGTGTGGTGATCGTCGCGCTGATCTGGGTCTGGCGGCAGGTCCCGACCAAGACCGAAGGGCCGGTGGATGCGGGCCACGGGATTCTTCTGCCCCTCGCGTCCGAAACGCCGAACCCGCCCGGCTGGTGGGGCTCGCTTTTCCTGTTGGTGGCGGACGGGGTGCATTTCGGCTCGCTCGTCTTCGGCTATGCCTTCCTGTGGACCGTCGCCCCGAACTGGCCGCCGCCCAGCTACCTGCGCCCCGATCTGCTTGCGGTCCTGCTGGCCCTTGGCGGGGCCGCCGCACTGGTTGCCGGTCCCCGCCTTCTCTCCCGCTCCAACAACGAAAGCGTCGTGCCGGGCGTGGGCCTTGCGATCCTCGGGACGCTTGCCGTCGCGGCCGCCGCAGCCTCGGTCATCCTCGCGCGCCCTGCGCCCGCCAGCCACGCCTATGACGCAACGCTCTGGCTTCTGGCCGGACACACCGCGTTCCACGCCGCGCTGACGCTGATCATGCTGGGCTACCTGACGCTGCGCCGGATCGCCGGGCATCGCCTGCGGATCGGCGAAGTTCGGATCGTCTCTCTCTGGGCCGATTTCACCGCCACGACCGGGCTTGTCGCCCTGGGTGCGGCCTGGCTGCCGGGGGCCGTCGCATGACCAATGTCCTGCGGATCGCGCTTCCCTTCACGCTCTGGATCATCGGCTTCTCGGCCCTTTACGCGCTGCACGGGCTGGCCTGCTCGCGGCACTGGCCGCCCGGCCTGGACCCGCGCGAGGCCCTGATCCTGGCCGCGGCACTGTATGTCGGGATGCAGGGACTGGTCCTGGCGGCGATCCTGACCCGGCCCGCCCCGTCGCGTTTTGCGCAGCACAGCGCGACGATCCTCGCCACCGCCGCGCTTGCGTCAGCGGTCTGGACCTCGCTTCCGGTGCTGGCGCTGACGGTCTGCGGCTAAGGGGCCGGAGCTGCAGGAGGCGCGACAGGTTCGCCCGGCGCTTCCCCTTCCACCGGCGCTTCCCCCTCTGTCGGCAACGGAGCCTCGGCCGGCGCGGGTGTCGCAGCACCTGAAGCCGCGCTGTCGGTGGCCACGCGGTCGGTCTCGACCGGCGCATCGCTCACCCGACCGTCCGCCGCCGCGACCCGCCAGACCGTGTTGCCTGCGTCATCTGCGATCAGCAGCGCGCCCGTGCCGTCGATCCCGAGACCGACGGGGCGGCCGAAGACCTTCTCTTCCTCCGGCGACATGAACCCGGTCACGACGTCCTGTGCCATCCCGTCCGGTCTGCCTTCGCGGAACGGCACATAGGACACCTTGTAGCCGTTGAACTCCTCGCGGTTCCAACTGCCGCGCTGACCCACGAACGCACCCGCGGCATAGGCTTCGGGCATCCCGGACCCATGCGTGAAAACCAGGCCAAGCGCTGCAACATGGCTTGACAGGGCGTAATCCGGCTTGATCGCTGCCTGCGCCAGGTCCGGTCGCTGCGGGCGCACCCTCTCGTCGACATGGGCTCCGTAATAGCTGTAGGGCCAGCCGTAGAACCCGCCCTCGACGACCGAGGTCATGTAATCCGGCACAAGGTTCGGCCCCAGTTCGTCGCGCTCGTTGATCACCGCCCACAGGACGCCTGTCTCGGGGTGGAATATCAACCCGTTCGGATTGCGCAGACCCGTTGCAAACAGCCTTGACGCCCCCGTCGCCCGGTCGATCTGCCAGATTGCGGCGCGGCCCTTTTCGGCCTCCATCCCGTTCTCGGCGACGTTGGAATTCGACCCGACCGAGGCATACAGCATCGTCCCGTCCGGGCTTAGCGCCAGGTCCTTGGTCCAGTGGTGGTTCAGCGGCCCGCCCGGCAGCAGGGTGACCAACTCTGGCTCGGCGGTAATCTCGGTCTCGCCCAGGGCATAGGGGTAGCGAACCACCCCATCCGCCAGCGCCACGTAAAGCGTGCCTTCGATCCAGGCGACCCCGAACGGAGAGTGCAACCCGGTGAGCAGATCATGCCGCTCATCCACCACACCGTCGCGGTCCGGGTCCCGCAGCAGCGTGATCAGGTTCGATGCGGGCTTCGGCCCAGACCCACCCCCCGCTGCGGCGGCCATGATCCAGCCGCGGACATAGTCCTTCGGCCGATACTTGGGCTTGCCCTCCGGCGCGCGGGACTGGATGACCAGCACGTCACCATTGGGCAGCGTATGCACGGTGCGCGGGTTGACCAGGTCGGTGGCATAGGCACTGATTGTCAGCCCCTCGGCGACCTCCGGCGTCTGCCCATCGCTCCAGCCTACGACCTCGCCCACATTCATACTGGGCCAGAGATCGATATAGACCGGCTCGGGAAGCACCGGGTCCGGCCCAATCTGGCTGGAGATGTCGAAACTGCCGTCCTGGGCTTGGGCACACAAGGCGAGGGCAGCCGTCAGGCTGGCCCCGGTCACAAGCAGCCCAGGCAGCGAAAGCGTGAAACGTGGCATCGGTGTTCCTCCCGTCAGGCGCGGAGCATTGGGTAAAGCGCAAGCCGCCGCAGCGTGCCCGCGATCACGATCAGCACGACGGTGACAATCGACAGGCCTAGACCAAGCGGCAAGATCGCGGTCCAGCCGTCCCCGGCATGGACCAGACTGTTGACCAGAGCGACTGCCAGGATCAGCATGCTCAACAGGACCTGGCCCCAGGCCGGACGCTGGCGGTAGACGGCAAATCCGATTAGCCAAAGGATCACTGCCAAACCGCCGCAGACCAGGCCCGCGAACAAAAGCCACGACGCGAAATCGCGCCACATTAGCACGGTGGTCTGGACGTAGGCCCAGTCGCAGACCAGCGCGAAAGTGAAAAAGCCGGCGGCAAATGTACCCAAGGTGACCTGTCCGGGTAGCGAAGCGCTTAGACGGGGGCCGCGATACGTCGAAGTCTGGTAGGTCATGGGGCGCCTTTCCTGAAACGCTACAGACTGGCAACTCTCCGGTCGGGCTTTTGTTCCGCGCAAATCCGCGCAAGGTTCGGCCTCTCGGGGCCAGCCGCAGCAGGACAGGGCCGGTGAAAGGCGCAGGCCGGGACGGCGCAGTTTCGGTCAGCGACGAAGAACCACTCGGCAACCTGGCCGCTTCACGCCATGCCCAGACGGTCCCAATGCCTCAGCCGGGCGCAGGCCGCCAGAAACTCCGCCATCGTGTCGCCGTCATCGACCAGGCCGAGGTCAAAGCAGCCCTCGTCCGGCTTGCCGCCAAGTCCGGACGTCTCGAACAGCTTGCCCGCCAGCGCGTGCCCGATGAACTTGCCGTGCGAAAACGCGTCGCGGAGGAAATTCTGCGCCTGCGGGATCTGGGTCACCCGCGCCTCGTCGTCCGGCCCCAGCAGGATCGCGACCGCGTCGAACAGCACCGACGGCCCCCCGGCAATGCTGAATTGCGCCTCGCGCAGACCACCCCGGTCGTCAAGCGCCCCGCTGACATGCGGCGCGATCAGCTTCACCTTGCCCCCGGCTTCCGTCACCGCTCCTGTCAGACGGTCCAGCAAGGTCCCGTCATGGCCATTGCTGATCATCACTCCCATCACCCGGCCTGCAAAACTGGTCGGCCCGTTCCGCAGGATGCTCAGCGCGGGCGACGGTGGCAGGTCCCGCCGCGTCGGCCTGGCCGCCGTGGCCGGCGGCGGCAATTCCAGCAGGCCAAGCCCTGCGGCAACCCCTGACGCCAGATCCTCGTCGATATTGCGCAGATGCCCGACCATCGCCCGCCGGATGCGCGCCAGTTCGCATTTGCCCAGTTCGAACACCAGGGCGTCGCGCAAGTGCTGCTGCTCCACCCCGGTCTGGCTGATGTAGAACTGTCGCGCCTGGCTGTAGTGATCGGCAAAGCTTTCCGCCCGGATGCGGACCTTGGTCCCCTCGACGGGCGCCTGATAGCTTACATACCCCGCCAGCGGGTCCTCGCGCGGGCCCTCCTCGAACCCGTTCGGTTCGTACATGACGCGGCCATTGCGGTTGCCTTTCCGCATGTGCCCATCCTGCTGGAAATTGTGCACCGGACAGCCGCGTGGCCTGTTGACCTCCAGCTGGGTGAAATTCGTGCTGCCCAGCCGCTTCAGCTGCGTGTCGAGGTAGGAAAAGTTCCGCCCTTGCAGCAAGGGGTCCTCGGTGAAGTCGATGCCGGGGATGACGTGCTGGGTGCAGAAGGCGACCTGTTCGGTGAACTCGAAAAAGTTGTCCACGGCCCGGTCCAGGGTCAGGGTGCCCACGGGTTCGGCGGGCAGGACCTCCTCGGGGATGATCTTGGTCGCGTCCAGCACGTCGAAGTCGAAACTGTCGGCGAATGCCTGGTCGAAGACCTGCAGACACAGATCCCATTGCGGATGGTCGCCCGTGGTCAGCGCCTCCCACAGGTCGCGGCGGTGGTGGTCGGGGTCCGCGCCGTTGATCTTCAGGGCCTCGTCCCACAGCACCGACTGCAGTCCCTGCCGGGGCTTCCAGTGGAACTTGACGAACGTCGCCTCCCCCGCCGTGTTCACCAGCCGGAAGGTGTGGACCCCGAACCCCTCCATCGTCCGGAAGGACCGCGGAATCGTCCGGTCCGACATCTGCCACATCACCATGTGCATCGCTTCCGGCGTCAGGGAGATATAGTCCCAGAACGTGTCATGGGCCGACTGCGCCTGGGGAAAGGCGCGGTCGGGTTCCGGCTTCACCGCATGGACCAGGTCGGGGAACTTCATCGCGTCCTGGATGAAGAACACCGGGATGTTGTTGCCCACCAGGTCCCAGTTGCCCTCGTCGGTATAGAACTTCACCGCAAACCCCCGCACGTCGCGCGCAAGGTCCATGCTGCCCTTCGACCCCGCCACCGTGGAAAACCGCACGAAGGTCTCGGTCAGTTTGCCCACCTTCTGGAACGGAGCCGCACGGGTGATCGCAGACAGATCGCGCGTGCATTCGAAGGTCCCGTGTGCCCCGTATCCGCGCGCATGGACCACCCGTTCCGGAATCCGCTCATGGTCTAAGTGGAAGATCTTGTCCCGCAGGACGAAGTCCTCCAGAAGCGTCGGCCCCCGCACCCCGGCCTTCAGGCTGTTCTGGTTATCGGCGATCACCACCCCTTGCGAGGTCGTCAGCGCCTCGGCCCCGGCGGCCACGGTCTGGTGCACCTCGGCCGGGCCGCCGTCGGTTCCGTTCTGCAACTGGGTGTCGATCTTCATCACACTCTCCTGGGGACAGGGCAGGACATGGAAAAGACCCCGGCAGCGCGAACTGCCGGGGCCAGACCTGGGGCCTTAGCGGTTGCTGCGACCGCGCCGCGCCGCTTCCGAATGACCTTCGGAGTCGCCGAACCAGCCGCCCTGACCACGGTCGCTGCTGCCACCCCGGCCACCGCCCGACGACCGGCCGCCGCTGCGACGGTCATCGTCATCGTCGTCCCGCGACGAGGACCGCCCGCCACCCGAACGGCCGCCACGGTCGTCGTCATCGCGGTTTTCCCAGCCCTTGCGGGCCGCCTCGGCATGGCCCTCGGAATCGCCGAACCAGCCGCGTCCGTCATCCCCGCCGCGCGAGGACCGGCCACCGCCCGACCGGCGGTCGTCGTCGTCATCGCGCGACGAGGACCGGCCACCGCCCGACGACCGCCCGCCAGACCGGCCACCCCGGTCGTCGTCGTCATCGCTCATGAACCGGCCGAACCGGTCGCGCTCGCGGTCATCGCTGCCGCCACGGCCGCCCGAAGACCGGCCACCGCCCGAGCGACGGTCGTCGTCGTCGTAACGCGACGAAGACCGCCCGCCACCCGAAGACCGCCCGCCACGATCGTCATCGTCGCGGTTTTCCCAGCCCTTGCGGGCCGCCTCGGCATGGCCTTCGGAATCGCCGAACCAGCCGCGCCCGTCATCCCCGCCACGCGAGGACCGGCCACCATCGCCCGAGCGACGGTCGTCGTCATCATACCGGGACGAGGACCGCCCGCCGGAGGACCCGCCCGAACGCCCGCCGCGGTCGTCATCGTCGCTCATGAACCGGCCAAAGCGGTCGCGCTCCCGCTCGTTGCTGCCGCCACGGCCGCCGCCCGACCGGCGGTCATCGTCATCGTCGCGCGACGAAGACCGCGACCGGCCACCCCGGTCGTCATCCTCGCTCACGAACCGGCCAAAACGGTCACGCTCACGGTCGTCGCTGCCACCCCGGTTACCACCGGACGACCGGCCGCCGGACCGGCCACCGCGGTCGTCATCTTCACTGACGAAACGTCCGAAACGGTCACGTTCGCGGTCATCGCTGCCGCCACGGCCGCCGCCCGATGAACGGCCACCACCACTGCGGCGATCATCGTCGTCGTAACGCGACGACGACCGGCCGCCGCCCGACGAACGGCCGCCGCGGTCGTCGTCTTCGCTGGTGAAACGGCCATACTCGTCACGCTCGCGGGAATTCGAGTTCCTGTCCATGCTGGATCTCCGTTGCTGATGCTGCGGCGGACCTGCCGCTCGCTGTTCAATGAACCACAGAGGGTGGGGATTGTTCCCGGCCGCCCTATGTCATTCATCTCAATGGAAAACGCCGACTGGGGTCCAGCCGGCGTCTCCTTCCTGCCTGCCTCAGCTTTTCTTCGAGCTGCCGCTCGTGCTGCCTTCGCTGGAACCGCTGCTCACGCCCGACCCGCTGCCTTGCGAGCCCGAGCCCGAAGCCCGGTTCTTCCGCCACTCCTCGAACTCGGAGTCGAACTTCTTCTGCCGCTCTTCGTTGAAGGCCTTGTAGTCATCGTCATGGGTCTGCATCTGCCGCTCGCGCCAGTTGCTGTAGTGCGGGTCATGGCCCCGGCCCTGCTGACCTTGTCCGGATCCCGACTGCCCGTAGCCGCCCTGACCATAGCCACCCTGGCCGTAGCCCTGCCCATAGCCGGACTGCCCGTAACCGGACTGCCCGTAACCGGACTGACCCTCGCCGTAGCCGCCCTGGCCATAGCCCTGCTGACCAAAGCCGCCCTGGCCCCAGCCCTGCTGACCGTAGCCCTGCTGACCATAGCCCTGCTGGCCGTAACCGCCCTGGCCGTAGCCTTGTTGGCCGAACCCACCCTGACCATAGCCGCCTTGGCCCTGGCCATATCCCTGACGGTCGCCATAGTTGCCACCACCGGCTTCGCCATAGCCACGACCACCCTGATCGCCATACATGCCACCCGACTGGCCGCCGGACCGCCCGCGCGACCCGCGACCGCTTTCCGAAGCATAGTCCTCGTCATCCTCAGACCACCGGGACGAGCCCGAACTGCCGCGGCTCCCGTAGCGATCGTCGTCAGAATAGCCGCCCCCGGAAGATCTCCCCCCCTCGCTGCGGTACGAGCTGCTGCGGCGGTCGTCGTCATCATATCTTTGTGCCATGTCACTCTCCAGTTGCTTGCCCGCGGGGCACCTCGGACGGACCCGATGCACCTTGCGCGGCTGCTGTTCCAACCGGGGCGGCGACGAATTGTTCCAGCCGATCGAAGCCCACCGCTTTCATCACGGCCGGGGTCGAAAAAAGCCGGTGGCCGCAAAGCTTGCGCTTGCGGCCACCGGCCCGGCAGACGGGAACAAATAGCCCGCCCGCCTTTCAGCGGCTCGATGACCACATGGTCATCACAGCGCGCCGACGGCGTTGCAGATGGCACGCATCTCGGCCAGGTCATACCCGGCCACCACGGTGGCCGACGCATCCCCAGTTGCGTCGGTCGACGCGGTATCCGTCCCGGTGGACTCCGTCGCCGTGGTGTCGCTCGCCCCTGCGCCCGCCGTGTCCGTGGCCGCAGCATCCGCGTTTCCGGTCGTCGTATCCGTGGACGCTGTGCCGGTGGTCGCGGTCGAACTGTCAGTGGCCGACGCATCGTCAGACGTGCCATCGCCATGCGCGGCCAGGAAGGCCTGGCAATCCGTGCGCACCATCGTCTGGTCTTCCGGGCTCAGGGATTGCCAGCCCTTGCTCAGCTCTTCCGCCGGGCGCACGGTTGCGCTGGTGTCGTCGGTCAGGAATGTCGTCCCCACCGAAAGCGGCCAGTTGGTCCCGAACTCACCGGAGGCCGAGGTGTCGGCGGTGGTTTCGGTCTGCGCGATACCGGCAACCGCCATCAGCAGCGATGCGGGAAGCGCCAACATGAGATGTTTCATTTTTCGTCCTTTCGGTCGTTTCTGGATGACGCGCATGGCCGCAAAGGCCTGCAGCGCATGGCGTGGTGAAGTGCCAGTCACCCAAACCGTCGGATCGAAAGATTGTTCCCCTGCGCGGCGATCAGTTGAGGTAACGCCAGCGACCCGCCGCAAGTGCGTCATCCATCAATCGGTTCAGCCAGCCCGCAACATCCATCCTGCCGGTCCAGGGAGTCGGGTCGGCAATGGCCAGTTGCAGGGTGCGTTCGACCAGTCGGTCTGCCGCCAGAGGGTCTGACAGCAGGCTTCGCGCGCGTGAACGCAAGCGGGGAATGAGTTCGACAATGTTGCCCGATCCCGCTTCCTGCGACGCCACGTCAAGCTGCTCCACCGCCACTTCCGAGGGTCGGGGCTTGGTGATCACATCGATGCCGGAAAACCGCGGGGGCAAGAGCTTGCGGTCATATCCGGTGAAGAAGACATAGGGCACGTTCAGGCATGACAGCCGGTCCGCGATCGGAAACGACGACCGCCCGCGGATATCGACATCCAGGATCGCCAGCTCGCTGTAGGCAACTTGCAGGCTGGCATCTTCCAGGGTGTTGCAGGGACCCAGCACCACGGCATTTGCGGCAGTCAGTCTTTCGGTGATTTCTACGGCAATGAGATAATCATCTTCGACGACCAGAACCCGCTTTCCCTGAAAGTTGCATTGCATCAAGATATTCCTCGGCTGAAAGGTTGACGCCCCGTGGGGCGCAAGCGTCATTTCGGGCATTGACTGCCACTCTGACGGTCACGGCAGGCATGATTGACTGTCTCAAACAAATGCACAAATAACCACCATTATTACCATAGCGTGTCCAATCAGCCTGTTTCCGCTGATGTAAACCTCGGGTGACACAGGCAAAAATCCGGTCCGGCGTCCTGCCGCCGAAGACGGCAAGAAACGGCTTTACTTTCTGCGCCGTGAGTTACCTTAATTCCCAACGGCACGCGTTTGCGTAGCACGGAGGGACCCATGCCGCAGGAATCCGACAGCAACGCCGAGAAAGACGATATCTCGCGTCGTATCCTTGAGGGAGTGAAGGAAGAACCGGTTCCCGACACCATCATCGAACTTGCCGAAAAGCTGGAAAGTGTGCTCGCCGCAAAGCGCAAACCCGCTTCCGAAGACCCTGGCTGATTCCTCAGCCGTGCACCGGCGGCGTGATCTTTCCCGGAGGCTGCTGCTGGGGATCCTGTGGCGGAACCGGGGTGGGGTCTGGCATCGGGTCAGGGACCGTGTCCGGCTGCACCGGATCACCGGGGACCGGCAGTTCGGGGTCTGGGGGCGGAAGGTCCGGGCCCTCCTCGGGCCGACCGGAAAAACGGAAGATCATCTTTTGCACTCCGGGAACGCGGGTCGACGGGGAAGAATGCCGACCGGACCGCAAGGCACGGCCCGGTCGCGGGATGCTCAGTCGCGATGTTCCGGCAGGGCCATCAGTTCGTCCTTGGTCCAGGCAGTCATGCCGTGGATATTGCCGTTCTCGTCGCGCATCATGTTCAGCTGGCTCAGGGTCAAGAGCACCGGCTTCGAGCCGATACCAAGAAACCCGCCGACATCCACAACCGCCTGCGCGCTTTCCCCCGTCCCGTGCAAATGGGAAATGGTGCCAACCTTGTAGTCGTCGGCCCCATAGATCGGGGCGTCCACCAGGTTCGTCTCCGTCAGTTCGGCCGCGCTCAGCCGTGCGTGCGTGCTATGGTCCATCACTATCTCCTTGCTTCCAGCCGAGGCGTCCTCGGCCGATCAGGAATACAACCGGCGGCTGCGTGATTTGTTCCCGGACGGAACCCGTCAGTCCTTCTTGCGCTCGGGAAGCCGTTTCCGCGGGGTCGACGCCAGCTCTTCCAGCTCGCGCTCGCTCATCGACTTTGCCATCGCTTTCGACGCGCCGAAAAGCTTGTCCTTGCTCGTCTCGCCCCGCTTGGCCGACAAGGCGGCTCCTGCTGCTTTCTGCTGTGCCTTTGACCGCGCCGGCATGATCAGTCCTCCTGAGGGGGCAGATCGGTCTTCGGGACCTGCCTTGCGGGGTTCACATCGTCAAATTCCTCGGGCCGATGCGGCGATCCCTCGTGATCGCCCTGCGCATTGCGCCGCTCGCTTGGTGTCCGCTTTTCTGCGGCAGGTTTCGGTGCGTTGGGCATCGCTCTCTCCAATGACCTCACTCTTACAAAGGCGTCAGCCGTCGCACGTGTTCCCGCCATATCTCATCACGGAATCGGGAACATCCGCTGACGGCACCGGTTCACCGCCACAGGCAGGCCCGCCGGGCCCGCTGCATCCGGAACTGGAGTCCGCCATGAACAGCATCATCTATCTTGTCGGTCTGATCGTCGTCGTCCTGGCGATCCTGTCTTTCTTCGGTCTGCGGTAGGAGGGTCCCCTGATGGAAAATCCAGCTGTCGTCACCGCCCGCGACCCGCGCCCTTGGGGTATCGACTGGGCCGCAATCCTGGCAGGCGCCGTTCTCGCCGCCGGAGTAGGCATCGTCCTCAACGCTTTCGGCGCTGCGCTTGGCTTTGGCACCCTGTCGGTCGGGGACCCCGAAGAGTCGTTTGACGTCTGGCTTGCCGTCTCGGGCTTCTGGACGGTCGTCACTCTGGTCCTGACCTATCTGGCCGGCGGCTATGTCGCGGGCCGGATGCGGCGCAGGGGCGATGGCGTCCCGGATGACGAAACCAGCGTCCGCGATGGGGTTCACGGCCTGGTGGTCTGGGCCTTGGGCATGATCGCGATGGCCTGGATGGCAGTCAGCGTGATCGGTGCCGTTGCCGCCACCGTAGGCACTGTCGCCGGGGCCACGGCCGAAGCGGCGGGCACGACACTTGCCGCAGGGATCGAAGCGACGGGCCAGGCAGTGGCCGGACAAGGCGACACGGCCCTCCTCGATGCAATCGGCGATCGTCTGTCCCGGCCCGACCCGGCGACACTCGGCGCAGCGGGGTCAGCTGCCGACCCGGCCGAGCTGGCGCGGCAAAGCGCCACCATCCTGGCGGAAGTCGCCCGCACCGGCGAGATCAGCGACGCGGACCGCAGCTTCCTTGTCGCCGCGGCCAGCCGCGTGTCGGGCGTGCCTTTGGACGTTGCCGAAGCCCGCACCGAAGCCGCCGTCACGGCCGCGCAAGAGCTTCGCGCCACCGCCGAAAGCACCGCCGCAGCTGCTAAGGCCGAGGCGCTCGCCGCTGCCGAAGCTGCCCGCAAAGGCGCCATCATGACGGCGTTCCTGCTGGCGGCAGCCTCGCTCGCGGCGGCGGCGGCGGCGGTGGCTGGCGGCGTCTACGGGGGTGCGCACCGCGACGAGAACCGGTTCTTCTCCGGCCTCGCCTTCCGCCGCTAACCGGCCGGGAACGGGCGGCTCAACCCGCCCGTTCCCGCCATGCCGAACCGCCACGGACGCTCGGCAGCCCGGGTGATCCCGATCCGCGGACCGACCAGCAGGTCCGCTTCAACCTCTGCCCGCTCAAGCACGAAGTCCTCGCGTCCGAACGCTGTCCCGCCAAACCGCAGTCCACTGTCCGCAAGGCGCACCCCCAGCGCTTGTCCCACGCGTCCGGGCCCCGCAGCAAGCAGACCCGCCCCACCCCGCCGCTCGCGCATCACCTCGATCCCGATCTCTGGTCGGATCGCACGGATCAGCACTGCCTCACCGGGCCGTCCGACGACGTTCAGGCACAGGTGGCAGCCGTAGGACAGATAGACATAGACGCTGCCCGACGGTCCGAACATCGCCGCATTCCGCGCCGTCGGCCCACGAAAGCTGTGCGACGCCGGATCGTCTCGTCCGTAAGCCTCGGTCTCCAGCACGGTTCCACCCACGCCGCGCACCAGAAGCCGTGCCCCGATCAGTTCGCGCGCAAGGCGCGTGATCTCCAGGTCAAAGTTCAGCATGGGCCTCCTGGCACGAATTTTCGCCTGTCATGGAACAAGGGGACAGTGGTCCGAGTTTCATCCGCAAACCAGACAGAAGGCCAGGATGTCACGTCAGAAACCTCTCGCGCCGGTTCACCCGTTCAGCCTTCCCCTTGAAGGACGAATCCTGGCGCACCGGCGGCTTCTGGTCGAACTTTTGCGCTGCCTGCCGGATGCACGGCGCGCGGAAATGATGGCCTGGCTGGAGGAACGGGCGATCTATCAGGATGGTCAGGAAGATCCCGGCGCCGTCCCTGGCGAAGGGATCGAGCTGGAACTTGCCCGTGCCGACGAATTCCAGGTCCTGAAAAGCCTGTGCTCCCGTCTGGATGCAGACTGACGCCCGGCGGGGCGCGGGCCTGGCAGAACGGGTCAGCGCAGGGCGGGGCGGGGAACATTCCGACGCATCCGCGGGTTTCTGCGGCATGTTCCCAACCGATGGAGATCCGCTATGTCCGCCCCGAAAACCAACATCGAGACGCAGAAACGCCGGCATTTTGGGCCGTTGCTCGGGATGGCCCTGGTCGCGGTCTTCGGGGTGGGACTGATCGTCTACTGGCAGTTCGAGGAAGCCGCGCAGGGTGACTCTCCCGGCAATGAGGTGACGGAAAGCCCAGATGCCCGGCCCAATGACGCCACAAATCCGCCCGTGCCTGCCGACTGAGGTTCGCAAAGGCCGAAGCCCGACCGAAGGGCCGGGCTTCGCGGTTCGCGACGGGATTGCGAAGGTTAAGAAACTCCTAACGATTTTCAGCAATCCATTGATCCTGAACGCATTAATGCGATCTGTCCACCGTGGACAGACCGCATCCGCTTCAGCGCTGCTGCGGCCGGTTCTGGTCCTGCTGGCCCTTCTGCTGGTCACCCTGACCGCCCTGACCCTGACCGCCTTGACCCTGGCCACCCTGGCCCTGACCACCCTGGCCCTGGCCACCCTGGCCCTGACCCTTTTGGCCCTGCTGGCCCTGCTGCGGATTCTGCTGCTGGTTCGCCATCGGTTTTCTCCTTTTCAGCTGGCAATGCAGAAAGAACCGCGGTTCGCCCGCATTGTTCCCGGGAACCCGCGACCGCGCCCCGGGTTGATCCAGTCCGAAGGTTGGAGACCCCGATGCCTGCAGGCGGATTCTGGAAAGGCTACCTCAAGCTCTCGCTGGTCACCTGCCCGGTGGCGATGCAGCCCGCCGTCAGCGACAGCGCGCGCCTCCGCTTTCACACCCTCAACCGCAAGACCGGCAACCGGCTGCAACGAAACTACGTCGATGCCGTCACCGGCAAGACCGTGGACGAGAAGGACCAGGCTCGCGGCTACCCGCGCGGAGAGGACGACCATGTCATCCTGGAGGAGGACGAACTGGATGCCGTCGCCCTGGAAAGCACCCGAACCATCGACATCCGGGAATTCGTTCCTTCGGACAGCATCGGCTGGATCTGGTACGACCGCCCGCATTTCCTGATGCCCGACGACAAGGTGGCCGAGGAGGCCTTCTCGGTCATCCGCGATGCGATGCGGTCGACCGGCACCGTCGGCGTGGCACGGCTGGTCCTCTACCGACGCGAGAGGGCCGTCATGCTTGCCCCGCGCGGCAAGGGGATCATCCTCTGGACCCTCCGCTACGGCGACGAGGTGCGCGACGCCGGCGGCCTCTTTTCCGATCTGCGAACGCCGAAGCCCGACCGAGAAGCGCTGAGCCTTGTCACGCGCCTGATCGAAAGCCGCACGGCGGATTGGGATCCGAAGCTGGTCGAGGACCCGGTTCAGGATCGGCTGGTTGACCTGATCGCCGCCAAGCAGAAAGGCCGGAAGCGCCCGGCCCGGCGAAAGGACGACGCCCCGCGCGACACGGGCAAAGTGGTCAGCATCATCGACGCACTGAAGCGCAGCATCGCGGCCGACAAGGCCCGCTAACCCCGCAGGGACCGTGCCGCCTCGGCGAACCCCGCCCACGGATCGACGCGCAGCGACCGCAACCGCTCGGGCATCGTGCGCAAACTAAAGTCGGCCGGCACCGCTCCGTCCGCCAGGTCCTCCCACGTCAGGGGTGCCGAGACCAACGCTCCGGGCCGGGCCCGCGTCGAAAAGGCGGCGACGGCTGTCGCCCCGCGTTGGTTGCGCAGATAGTCCACCAGGATCTTCCCCTTCCGCTTCGACTTGGTGATCGTCGCCACAAAGCGCGACGGATCGTCCGCCGCCATCTTCCTGGCCAGCTTTTGCGTGAAGGCCTTCACCGCCGGCCACTCCGCTTCCGGTTTCAGCGGTGCCACGACATGAAGCCCCTTCCCGCCCGAGGTCTTCACGAACCCGGCAAGCCCCGCCTCTTCCAGGCGGGCCCGGACCTCCTGTGCGGCCGACACCAGGTCCGACCATTCCACCCCCTCGCCGGGGTCAAGGTCGATGACGATGCGGTCCGGCTTTTCCCAGTCCGTCAGCGTGCTGCCCCAGGGATGGATCTCCAGCGCCGCCGATTGCGCCAGCGCGATCAACCCGTCCAGCGAGGATATCGCCAGCGACGGGGCCTCGTCCGGGTCGGCCGGGTCCTGCACCCGCAGGATGACCGCGTTCATCCCTTTCCATTCGTGCTTCTGGAAGAACTGCTGCCGTCCGTCGATGCCGTCGGGACAGCGCAACAGCGCCAGCGGACGACCCACCACATGCGGCGCGATCCAGGGCCAGACCTCGGTGTAATAGTCCGCCAGTTCGGCCTTGGTGATCCCCTGCCCGGGCCAATAGATGCGGTCGGGGTGGCTTAGCTTGACGCGTCGGACCGGGGCCGGTTCAGGGGCGGGCGCCGCGCCCGGAGCGGGCATTCCCTCGCCCGTCACGTCCCGCGCTGCCTTGTCCTCGCGCAGGCCCTTGAAGGCCGCATGGCGCAGGTTTCCCTCGCCCGTCCAGGCACGAAAATCCACCTCGGCCACCAGTTCGGGCTGCACATAGCGCACCCCCCGTTTCTCGACGCCCTGAAGCGGGGGATCAAAGGGTGATTGCTTTTTCTCCAGCTTTTGCAACCGGGTCATCAGGTCCTCGGCAACCGTGGCGGAAAACCCGGTCCCGACACGGCCGACCGGACGCAGGGCGTTGCCCTCGAACACCCCCAGCACCAGCGATCCGACCGCGCGCGCCGAGACGGTCGAGGGGACGAACCCACCGATCACGAACTCCTGCCGGGCCGAGCACTTCGACTTGACCCAGGCCTTGCCCCGCCCGGGCAGGTAGGGACTGTCGCGCCGTTTTGACACGATCCCCTCCAGCCCCATCCGGCAGGCATGGCGCAGCACGATCTCGCCCTGGTCGTCCAGGTGTTCGCTCAGCCGCAATGGGTCGGTCGCGCGGCCCATAAGCTTGGCCAACAGGCGTTTGCGGTCGACCAGCGGCAACGCCGCCAGATTGCGCCCGTCAAGGTGCAGAAGATCGAAGCCGTAGAAAAGCATTCGGTCCGTCCGCCCCGCGGCCAGATCAGCCTGCAGCGCCGAGAAATCCGACGACCTCCCCGCCACATCGACCACCACCTCGCCGTCAAGCACGGCCTCGTTTGCGGGAAGGCTTGCCAGTGCATCGACCATGCTGTCGCCGAACCGTTCCGTCCAATCGCGGCCCGACCGGGTGAAGAGCCGCACCTTTCCGTCCCGCACATGGGCCTGGATGCGGTAGCCGTCGAACTTGATCTCGTGCAACCAGCGGTCATCGCTCGGGGTCGTCTTGACCAGGGTCGCCAGCATCGGAGGGATGAACTCTGGCATATGGGCAGTCGACCCAGGCCCCTTGTCGCGCGATTTGGCATCGGCTGTCCGACGTTTTCGCTTTCGTGCGGGCGTTCCCGCGATCTCCTCGATCAGCCGCCCGGTCTTCACCGATTCCGGGCGCTCTTCCAGGATGTCCGGCGCGTCCTCGTCCCGGGCGCTGGCATCCTCACCCTTGATCAGTAGCCAGTTCTCGCGCTTTTCCTTCGGCTTGCCGCGCATCCGGACCAGATGCCACCGGCCCGACAGCTTTTCGCCCGTCAGCTCGAACTCCAGATGCCCCTTGGCATAGCCCTTGGCCGCATCGAAGACCGGAGCCCAGGTTCCCCGATCCCAGACGATCACCGCCCCCGCGCCGTACTGACCTGCCGGGATCGTGCCCTCGAAATTGCCGTAGTCCATCGGGTGATCCTCGACATGGACCGCAAGCCGCTTTTCTCCGGGCACAAGGCTCGGTCCCCGGGTCACCGCCCAGCTGCGCAGGACCCCGTCCATTTCCAGCCGCAGATCATAGTGCAGGCGGGTCGCGTCATGTTTCTGGATGACGAAGACCGGCTCCCCGGTCGACTTGCGCTTGCGGCCCTTCGGTTCCGGCGTGGCCTTGAAGTCGCGCATCGACTGGTAGGTTTCCAACACCATGTCAGCCCGCCTTGCGCCGAGGGGCCTTCGGGGCCGTCTTCCGCGTCTTGGTCGCCTTCGCGCTTTCCCGCAGCGCTGCCATCAGGTCCACGACCTTCTCGCGCGGTGCTTCCTTCCTGCGGGGCGGCGGGCGTCCCTCAAGCTTGGCCCTTACCAGGTCGGCCAGCGCGGCGTCGTAGCGGTCATCGAAGCTTTCCGGATCGAAATCGCCAAGCTTGGTGTTGATGATGTGCTCTGCCAGCTCCAGCATCTCGCCCCCGATCTCGATCTTCGGGATATCGGCGAATGCCTTTTCGGCCGAACGGACTTCGTAGTCGAAGTTCAGCGTGTTGGCGATGAAACCGGCATCGTGAGGACGGATCAGAAGCGTCCGCACCCGTCGAAACAGCACCGTGCGCGCCAGCGCGGCCACCTTCGCCCGCTCCATTCCCTCGCGCAAAAGCGTGAACGCCTCGACCGACGCGGCGTCAGCCGGCGCAAGGAAGTAGGGGCGATCGAAGTAAAGCGTATCCACGTCGCCGCACGGCAGGAAACGGTCAATGGGCAGGGTCTTGTCCGCCTCGGGCACGGCGGCGGCCAGTTCTTCGGCTTCGACCAGAACGTAGTCCCCGGACTCTAGCTCATAGCCCATGACCTCGTCCTCGTCGGCAACCGCTTCTCCGGTCCCGGAATCCACCAGTTCGTTGCGAAGCCGGTTGCCCGTGCGGCGGTTGACCATGTGCAGGACCACCCGGTCCGAGGTCGTGGCCGCCGCATAAAGCTTTACCCCGAAGGCGATTTCTCCCAGGCGCATCCGGCCCTTCCAGCTTGCCCGTGGTGCCATCCGCACGCCTCCTTCACGCCCGGGACATTCATGGTCCGGACAGGACCAGAACCACCCGAACTGCGGTTCGGTTCCCCGGGGCGCAGGCAGTCTCGGCAGGATGCCGCTGGCACCCGCTCACGTTTCGACATCCGGCAGGAACCGCATCTTTCCGCCCGAATTGACCCGGCATGCCCAAGGGAGAGCCCGATGTCCGACGACGTGATTAGCCACATCCCTGCTCTGCGCCTCTTTGCCCGGTCCCTTACCGGCCGGTACGGCGAAGCGGACGATCTGGTGCAGGATACCCTGGTCCGCGCAATCGCCAGCGCTACGTCCTATTCCGCCGGAACGAATATGCGCGCGTGGCTTTTCACCATCATGCGCAATCGCTTCTACAACACCCGCGTGAAGCTGAACCGCGAACGGCCCGGGGCCGAGAAATGCGTCTCGGACACTCCATCCATCCCCGACCAGCAGTACTGGCACCTGCGGGGCCGCGAAGTCGAAGCCGCGCTTATGGCCCTGCCCCAGGCTTACCGCGAGGCGGTGGTGCTCGTCCTGGTGACCGGCGAAAGCTACCAGGTGGCGGCTGACGTCCTGCAAGTCGACATCGGCACGATCAAAAGCCGCATCAATCGGGGCCGCAAACTGTTGCAGGCGGCGCTTGGGGAAGAAGTCTGACCCCTGCCATGGAACATAACGTTGCATCGCAGGTTGGTCAGTCCGTCGCTTATCCGCACACGAAGGAGACCACCATGAAAAGCAAGAACCTGGACGTGTTGTTCCACGAAACGCTGAAGGACATCTATTACGCCGAACGGAAGATCCTCCGGGCGCTTCCGAAACTGGCCCGTGGCACGCAGTCGTCCGAACTTCGCGCAGCATTCGAGAAGCACGAAGAGGAAACCCAGATCCATGTGGAACGGCTGCAGCAGGTCTTCGACGCGATCGGCAAGCCTGCCCGCGGCAAGACTTGCCCCGCAATCGACGGGATCATCGAGGAAGGTGAGGAAGCGCTGCAGTCCTTCGCCGACAGCCCTGCTCTCGACGCAAGCCTGATCGCCGCCGCGCAGGCGGTCGAGCACTACGAGATCGCACGTTACGGCACCCTTCTGCGGTGGGCGCAGGTGATGGGCAACAAGGATGCGGCCAAGCTTCTGGAGCAGACGCTTCAAGAGGAGTCCATGACCGACGAGACCCTGACCCAGATCGCGGACGGCTCGGTCAACCAGGCCGCGCTCCAGGCCGCCTGACCGGCGCCTGACCGGCGAACGAACGCCGACTGCGCCCCCGAGCCTTCCCCTTCGGTAGGGCGCAGCCGGTGGGCGGTTCCGCTTTTCCCCGGTTTGGCGGAACCGCCCATTTTTCCAGATCCAAGGTGACCAGATGCCCGGTTCTCCGTCTGACATCCCTTCCGAAGGTGACGGCGCACGTCCCGCCAATGAACAGCTTCGGCGGCTCGCCCCGAATGTCATCGACCAGCGGCAGCAGCAGATCGACCCGGCGGGCCGACATCGCCGGGACGACAACGCCCGCCCCGACACCAACCGCAAGCAGCCCGGAGGCAGCATGCCCATCCACCAGGACGAGGACGATCAGAGCTCATGACCGACCATCCCATGCCCCCGTTTCCCGAACAGACCCAGGACGCCCCCGGTAGCTTCCAGTCGATGCAGCCCCGTCCCGACCACGGCGAGACAACCTGGGTCGGGGCCGGTCGCCTGCAGGGGCGCGTCGCGCTCATCACCGGGGCGGACAGCGGCATCGGCCGCGCCGTGGCCATCGCTTTCGCCCGCGAAGGGGCGGACATTGCGCTCTGTTTCCTCAACGAGACCGAAGATGCCGCCGACACGGCCCGGCTGATCGAGGACGAGGGCCAGAGTTGCGTCAAGATACCCGCCGATCTCTCCGATCCCGCCGAATGCCGTCGCGTCGTGCAAAGGGCCGTCGAGGTCTGGGGCCGCATCGACATCCTGGTCAACAACGCCGCCCACCAGACCGTTTGCGAACGGTTCGAGGATCTGACGGCCGAAGAATGGGAAAAAACCTTTGCCATCAACATCGACGCGGTGTTCCACCTGTCCCAGGCAGCCGTGCCGCACATGGGCGCGGGCAGCTCGATCATCAACACCGCCTCGATCAATTCCGACAAGCCGAACCCCTCGCTCCTTGCCTATGCGACGACCAAGGGCGCGATCCAGAACTTTACCGCAGGTCTTGCCCAGCTTCTGGCCGACCGCGAGATCCGGGTGAACTGTGTCGCCCCCGGCCCGGTCTGGACCCCGCTGATCCCCGCCAGCATGCCCGCCGAGAAGGTGGCAAAGTTCGGCCAGGACAGCCCGATGAAGCGCCCGGCCCAGCCCGTCGAACTGGCCTCGGCCTACGTCATGCTTGCCGAACCGATGTCCAGCTATGTCTCCGGTGCGACCATTGCCGTCACCGGAGGGGCTCCGATGCTGTGACGTCGCGGAACATTCCAGCGGTTCCGCGGTTGACGAGGCTGGGCGTCCCACGTGACAGAAAGGATTTAACAATGACCGATCTACCCCCAAGAACCACACCGCCGCGCGCCGAGGATCGCACGGTTTCGGGCATCGGCCGGTCGCAGACCGGCATGTGGATTGTCGTCGCCGTTCTGGCGATCGCGATACTTCTGGCGGTGGTCTTTTCCATCAACCGGGCCGATACCGTCACCACCACGGAACCGGTCGCTACCGAACCGGCCGAAATTGATCCGGCAACCTCCCCCGTCGAACCGGCCGGAGATGATGCCGGCACCGACGCAGGCACCGGAACCGCGCCCGCCAACGAGTCCGACGACACCTCGCCATGACCGGCACAGCCCGGACCCGACCGGACAGTCGGTGCGGGTCCGGGAGGCTGTCTGGTTGACGGTCCAGCTTAGGCCGGTGCCAGGATGAAGTCGTGGTCGACAAGGAAGAAGGGCCTGTCGAGGCCCGCTTCCGCCATCTTCGCAGGATCGGTGATCCGGTCGAATTTCGCCAGCAGGCTTTCCTTCACCCCGAAGACCGCGTCAGACCCGATGTAGGGATCATCCGGGTCGAAAATATGGGTAACCAGGCGCGCATGGCCCGGGGCCTCGATGATGTAGTGCAGATGCGCCGGGCGGTAGGGGTGGCGGCCAAGCGCGGCCAAAAGCTTGCCCACCGGCCCGTCGTCGGGGATCGGGTAGAATTTGGGCTTCACCCCCTTGAACCAGTAGCTGCCGTCCGCCCCGGTCCGGAACACCCCGCGCAGGTTGAAATCGGGCTGGATGCCCTTTTGCTGGACGTCGTAAAATCCTTCGTCATTCGCCTGCCAGACGTCGATCTTCGCCCCGGCCAAAGGCCTGCCGTCGGTTGACCGGATCGTCCCCCGGACCAGCATCGGCTCGCCCTTCTGATCGAGGCAGATGTCCGATCCCATCGGAAGTTCGGGCGCATCGGCGACATGGAACGGACCAAGGACGGTGCTTTCGCTTGCCCCGCTGGGCTTGCGGTTGTTGATCGCATCGACCAGCATCGACACGCCCAGGACATCGGACAGCAGGATGAACTCCTGCCGCCAGTCGGTGCACATATGGCCCGTGGCGGTCAGGAACTGGATCGCCTGGAACCACTCCGCTTCCGTCGGCTCGATCTCTTTCACGGCAGCGTGGAGGTGGCGGGTCAGAATCGCCATGACCTCGGCAAGCCGCGCGTCGCGGGCCCTGGCGTTGCGGCTGATGACGACCTCGGCTGAGGTGGCCTCGGTGAAGAACCCCTGTTCGGTCATGTCAATGCCCCAGGATGCTGCGCAGGACGCGGGAAGGATCGCCCGCCGGGTCTTTGCCGGCCGTCTGGCTGCGCCAGGCGATGTGGTGGTCCGGACGGACAAGAAGGCAGCCCGAATCCCTGATCTCCCGCACCTTGTGCCAGTCGCCCACATGGTCTTCGTAGTCCGCGCGCGGGCCGATGGTCACGGCGCGGACCGGCAGGCCCAGCGACTTTCCGACCGTTTCGGCCGCCTTGACCCACCCCTCGCCGCCGATGCCCGTCAGCACCGTGAATTGCCCCTTCCCGCACAGGTCCAGCGTCGAATGCTTCCCCCCTGCCCTGTCATAGACCCAGGCATGCGGCAACCGCGCGCCGGGGGTCGTGGTGGGGTGGTAGTACAGCTCCATATTGTCATTCACCGGCGCGGTTGTCCCGTCGCCGACCACAGCGCCTGAAGCATAGCGCTGGTTCATCTCGACCCCGTGGCAGTCGAATTCATAGACCTTGAAGTCGATGGCGCGCCGCAACGCCTCGCGCTGTCTTTCACCGGCTGCCGTGGCATCGCAGCGCGCGGCCATGCTGCGTTCGATCCGGTCATGGTCGACGCCGCCGTCCATCCCCAGGGCTTCGAAGATCGGGCCGAATTCGGCGATGGACTGGTTGGCGCGGGTCACGATCTGCCGAGCCACGGGAGCGCGCTCGGTGGAGTAGCTGTCCAGAAGCTTCGGCGTCGCCTGGCCCTTGACCACGGCGGAAAGCTTCCAGGCCAGGTTGAAGGCGTCCTGGATCGAGGTGTTGGACCCCAGCCCGTTCGAAGGTGGGTGCCGGTGCGCGGCATCGCCCATGATGAAGACGCGGCCGGACTGCATGTGGGTGGCAAAGCAATTGTTGACGGTCCAGGTGTTGGCCGAGATCAGGTCGATCTCCAGATCCGGGACGCCGACCAACTGACGGGCCACCTGCGTCGCCAATGCGGCGTCCACCACGGGGGCGGGTTGGTTGATGTCGTAACCCCAGACGATCAGCCATTCGTTCCAAGGCCGGACCATGCGGACGAGGCCCATGCCGATGCCGCCGACATCTGCTCCGGGCTGCATGACCCAGTAGAGGACCGATGGCCGGTGGGCGACGTAACGCGACAGGTCCGCCCGGAAGAGGATGTTCATCGACCCGCCGACACCCATCTTGCCTTCGAACGGCAGGCCCGCATGTTCGGCCACCAGGCTGTTCCCTCCATCCGCACCTACCAGGTACTTCGACCGGATCGTCAGGTCCTTGCCTGTCAGCCGGTCTCGGCAAATGGTCGTCACGCCATCCGCGTCTTGGACGTGGCTGATGTATTCTGTCGACATCCGGCTCTGCGCGCCGCGACGGCAGGCGGTGCCAAAAAGAATGGGCTCCATGAAGGTCTGGGGAAGGTCGTTCATCTCGCAAGGGGAGGCGCGGAGGTGGCGGGCCTTGGATTCCGGGCTGGTGCCCCAGGACTGCATTCGGCCCAGTTCCTCCCCGGCCAGCGACACGCAGAAGACGTTGTTGCCCATCAGCTCCTGATGCGTGGCGTGCTTCATCGCCTCGTCCTCGACCTCTGGCCCGAGGTCGCGCAGCACCTCCATCGTGCGCTGGTTGGTGATGTGGGCCCGCGGGGTGTTGGCCAGCCAGCGGTAGCGGTTCACCACCAGCGTCTCGACGCCATAGGAAGCCAGCAGCGCAGCGGTCGCGGACCCGGCGGGGCCCGTGCCGATGACAAGTACGTCGGTGGTGATGTCAGCCATTGTCGGCTCCTTCCAGGATAAGGCGGCGTTGGACGGGGAAAAGGGCAAGGCCCGTGCGGTCGTGGATCAGGCCCCAAAGCCCGCGCGGGGCGAAGAGCATGGTGGCGATGGCGAGGATGCCGAGGGCGAGGAGATACCAGCTGCCATAGTCGGCAAAAGCGGTCTGCAGGCCCCAGAAGACAAGGACGCCCAGGATCGGGCCTTCCAGCCGCCCGATGCCGCCGATGACGGCGATGAAGATGACATAGGCCGTCCAGTTGGTGACGCTGAAGGCCGCGTCGGGCGAGATGCGGGCGGTCTGCATGTAGATCAGCGCGCCGACGAGGCCGGTCATCGTGGCGGCGGCCAGGAAGACGATCCATTTGACACGGCGCGCATCGACGCCCACGGACCGCGCGGCATTGTCGTTGTCGCGTACGGCGGCCAGCGCGAGGCCGGTGCGCGAGCGCAAGAGCGCATAGATCGCGGCCATCGTGCCCACGGCCAGCGCCAACGCCAGCCAGTAGGCTAGCACGTCGCGGGCGGCGGCGTCACGAAGGCCAAAAAGACCGGCTATGGCCTCGACCCCGATGATGTCCGACGTCGCTTCGCGCGGCAGGCTTGTGCCGGTGCCGCCCCCCAGGGTCTTCCACTGGGCAATCAGCAGCCGTGCGACCTCGGCGATGACCCAGGTGCCGATGGCGAAATAGGCTCCGGCCAGGCGGAAGGCGAAGAAGGCCATGGGGATGGCGAGGAGGAAGGCGGCAAGCCCTCCCAGCAGGATCGCAGGCACCGGGTCCCAGCCCCAGAGGATGACGCCCGCAAACATCGCATAGGCTCCGATGCCCACAAAGGCCTGCTGGCCGACGCTGACCATGCCGCCGAAGCCTGCGATCAGGTTCCAAAGTTGGGCCAAGGTCAGCATGGTCAGGATGAAGAACAGGTCCTGGATCAGGCTGCGCGGCGCGAAGGCGGGCAGGATCAGTCCCAAGGCGATCAGCGCCATGGCGGCGATGCCGGCGATGGTCGAGGCGCGGGTGCGAGTGGTGACCTGGTGCATCTCAGTCCACCGCCCTGGGGAAAAGGCCGCGCGGGCGGATCAGAAGGACGATCAGGAAGGCGATGTGCCCGGCCAGGATCTGCCATTCGGGGTTGATCTGCGCGCCGAAGGTCTGGGCGACGCCGATGATCGCCCCACCCGCCAGCGTGCCCCAGAGCGAGCCCAAGCCACCGATGATCACGGCCTGGAAGGCGTAGAGGAGCCGCGCGGGGCCGATGGATGGATCGAAATTCGCCCGCATCCCAAGATAAAGCGCGGCGAGAGTGACGATCACCATCGCAAGGCCGGTGGCAACGGCGAAGACGGACTTGGGGTTGAGGCCCATCAGGCTTGCCGTCGTGGGGTCATCCGACACGGCCCGGAAGGCGCGGCCCAAGGCGGTGGTGTAGAAGATCCGGTTCAGGACGAAGATCGCGGCGACGGCCGAGGCGAAGGTCAGGAGCGGCAAGGTGCCGACGGTGACGATGCCAAGATCGATCGAAGCGCTTTCCAGCGCCCCGATCTTGAGGCGCTGGCTGTCCGCGCTGAACACCTCCAGCATCCCGTTCTGCAGCGCTACCGACAGGCCGAAAGTGACGAGGAGCGGGGGCAGGATGTCCTTGCCGAGGACGCGGTTCAGCCCGAACCGTTGCAGCGCCCAGCCGGCAGCGAACATGAGCGGCGCGGCGAGGAGCGGAGCGAGGAAGGGGTTGAGGCCGAGGGTCGCAGTGATGAGAAGGATCGCGAAGGCCGCGACGACGATCAGGTCGCCGTGGGCGAGGTTCACAAGCCGCATGATGCCGAAGACGAGGCTGAGGCCCGCGGCGAAGAGCGCGTAGAGCCCGCCGAGGAGGATGCCCTGGACGAGGACGTCAAGCCAGATCATCGGGCGCCTCGCGGGTTGGGGCGGTTGATAAATTGAGCGCTGACGCGCAAGCCTTTTGTCTCGCCTCTGGCGCAAGCGCCAACCGGCTCGGGCGTGCCTCCGGCGGGGATACTTGAAGACATGAAATGCAGCTTGGTCTGGCTCATGCGGCCGCCCCGAAGTAGGCGGTGTGGATCGCCTCGCGGGTGACGTCCCTTGCCGCGGCAGTCAGCGTCACGCGGCCCTCCATCATGCAGTAGACCCGGTCGGCGACCGACAGCGCGCGGGAGATGTCCTGTTCCACGACGATCACCGCCGCCCCCGTTTCGCGGATCGCAGGGAGCGCCGCGTAGATGTCGCGGATCACCACGGGGGCAAGGCCGAGGCTGATCTCGTCGCAGAGGAGAAGCTCGGGGTTCGACATGAGCGCGCGGCCGATGGCGACCATCTGCTGCTGGCCTCCCGACAGCGCCGTGCCGGGGGAGTGGCGGCGTTCGCGCAGAATGGGGAAGAGGGCGTAGATTTCCTTCAGCGACCAGCGACCGGAGCCTTTGCGGACCTGCCCGCCGATCAGGAGGTTTTCCTCGACGCTGAGCGAGGGGAAGAGCTTGCGCCCCTCGGGCACCATCGCGATCCCGCGCTGCAGGATCTGGTCCGGGGGAAGCGCGCCTATGGGGTCGCCCTTGTGCAGGATCATCCCGGGCCCGTTCCGCAGGACGCCGGTGATCGACCGCATGAGCGTGGTCTTGCCCGCCCCGTTCGCCCCGATGATCGCCACGCACTCACCGGGGCCCACTTGCAGGTCGACGCCAAACAGGGCCTTGAACTGGCCGTATTGCGCGGTAAGGGCGTGGGTGGAGAGAAGCGCCATTCAGACCTCCATCCCCAGGTAGATTTCGCGCACCTCTTTCGAGGCCATGATCTGCTCGGGCTCACCGATGCCGATGACGCGGCCGAAGTCCAGGACAAGAAGGCGTTCGACGACCGAGGTCAGGGCATGCAGGACATGCTCGATCCAGATGATCGTCACGCCCTGCGCGTGCAGGCCCTTGATCGTGGCGACGAGCGCCTGGCATTCGCCTTCGGTCAGGCCGCCGGCGATTTCGTCGAGGAGGAGAAGCTCCGGCCCCGTCGCCATCGCCCGGGCAAGCTCCAGCCGCTTGCGGTCAAGAAGTGAGAGGCTTCCGGCGAGCTGGTTGGCCTTCGGGAGAAGCTCGGTATCTTGAAGGATCGCCACGCAGGCGTCCTGGACCTCGGCCTCGCGCTTGCCCTGGCCGTAGGCGGCGGCGGTGAGGAGGTTTTCGAAGACGGTCAGCCCCTCGAAAGGCTGCGGGATCTGGAAGCTGCGGCCGACGCCCATCCGGACCCGCTCCATCGCCGGGATGCGGGTCACGTCGCGCCCGAGAAGCGTGATGCTCCCCGCGTCGGGCAGGAAGTTGCCGGTGATCAAGTTGAACAGCGTCGATTTCCCAGCGCCGTTCGGGCCGATGATGCCAAGCGCCTGACCCTTCGGCACGGCAAACGAAACGTCATCGGTCACCTTGAGGGCGCCGAAGCTTTTCGAGACGTTTGCAAGGGTCAGGACGTCGGTCATCGTTTGTCGGACCTGAGCGGCCCCCGGTGACAGGGGCCGCGAAGGATCAGGCCAGCGCCTCCATCGTGCCGCCGGTCGGGATCGCCGGGGCGGTCTGGTTGTCGACGATGACAAGGTCGAAGGTCCCGTCCTCTTTCCGCCGCCATTGGCCGCCGACCAAAGGCGTCTTGGTGACGTTGGTCTTGGCAAAGTCCGGCACGCCTTCGCCGTTCCAGGCGATCTTGCCAACCATCGTGTCAAGGTCGGTGGCGGCGATGGCAGCTGCCACGGCGTCAGCATCGGTCACGTCCGAGACGCGGCCCATGACGTTCGACGCCACCTCGAACAGCGAATGGACAAAGCCGATGGGCTGGGTCCAGGGGCGGCTGGTCTTGGCGGTGAAATCGGCGGCGAGTTCGGCCGCCGATTGGCCGGTGAGCGAGGATTTGAACGGGTGGGTGTTCGACCACCACACCTCGGACGACAGGTTGTGGCCGGCCTCGCCCAAGGCTTCCACCGATTGCGGGAAGAGGATGGCCTTGGCCACGGTGATGATCTTCGGATTGTAGCCCTGCTGCAGCGCCTGATTGCGGAAGGTGGTGAAGTCGGGCGGGATGACGACGCCGGTGACGATGTCGCAGTTCGCCGCCTTGAAGGCGTTGATCTGGGCGCTGAAATCGTCGTTCAGGTTCTGGTAGCGGCCCGGATCGGTCAGCGTGTATCCCTGCGCCGCAAAGCCGGGGCCGACGCCCACGTTCGGGTCGCCCCAGGCGTTGCCGTCGCCGTCATTGGGGAAAAGGCCGCCGACCTGCTTGTTGGTCTCGATCTGGTTCCACATGTTCAGGAACACGGCGATGACGTCTTCGAGGCCCCAGAAGTAGTGGAAGGCGTAGTTGAAGGGCTTCCAGGATGCCGGGTCGCCGGGGTTCCCCTGCTGGCCGATGAACCAGGGCTGCCACGGTGCCTTGGTCGAGATGACGGGCATCCCCTCCGCCTCGCAGGTGGTGGCAACGGGGTTCGTCGTTTCGGGGGTGGAGGCGACGACCATCAGGTTCACTTCGTCATCGACGATCAGTTCCTTGGCCACGGCGGCGGCGCGGTTCGGGTCGGACTGGCTGTCCTTGACGATGACCTCGAAGTTCGCCCCGGCTTCGGTCGCCAGAAACGCTTCGATGTTGTAGGCGTCGCTTTCCGCGAACCCGGCGAGCGGCCCCGACTGCGGGCTGACATAGCCAATACGGATCTTGGCCCCTTGCGCGATGGCGGGGGCGAAAAGGCCGGGCGTGGCGAGCGCGAGGCCGGTGGCGGCGCCGGACTTGAGCAGTTTCCTTCTGGTAAGCATGGTTGGTCCTCCCTTTTGTTGGTTCAGGCGGGGCAATGCCCGTCGTAGGCCTGTTGCAGCAGATGTCGGATGCCGTCGCGGGTGACGGGGCGCGGGTTGGCGTAGGGGTTCTTGGTGGCAATGTCGGCGGCGCGGTCGAGGTCGGGCTCGGTGAGGCCAAGGTCGGCCAGCCGCAGAGGCGCGCCGACCGACTTGGCGAAGTGCCAGAGACCCGCGCCCGCCGTGCCGCCGAAGGTCTGGGCGATGGGTTTGAGCAGGTCCCCGACGGCGGGTTCGTTGTAGGCGGTGGTGTGGGGCAGAAGGACGGCGTGTGTCTCGGCGTGCGGCAGGCCGAAGCTGCCGCCAAGGACGTGGGCCAGCTTGTGGTGCAGCGCCATCGAGACATAGCCAAGCGCGGTGGAGCAGCACCAGGCCGCATAAAGCGCGCCGGAGCGGGCCTCGCGGTCCTGCGGGTTCGCGGTCAGCGCGGGAAGGGCATCGCGGAAGGCGGGCAGCGAATCGCGGACCATCGCCTCAATCACCGGGTTGAGGTCGGGGGCGTACAGCGCCTCCATGGCGTGCGCGATGGCGTTCAAGGCCGAGGTGACCGTCAGGCCCACGGGCAGCGTCAGCGTCAGGTCGACGTCGTAGACCACGACCTCGGGCCGGATCGCGGGGTCGCGGCGGGTGGTCTTTTCGCCCCCCGCTGTCTCGCCCAGGATGTCGGTCATCTCGGACCCGGCATAGGTGGTCGGGATCACCACCTGATCGGCCCCGGTACGGACGGCGACGGCTTTGCCAAGGCCGGTCGTGGACCCGCCGCCCAGCGAGACGACGCAGTCGGCCCCGGCAGCGCGGAAGGCCGTAACGGCCTCGTCGGTCACTTCGACCGGCGTATGCATCGCGGCCCCGGCGAAGACGCCTGCAGCCTTGTCGCCGAGCCTTGCGGCGAGCGCCTCTGCCTCAGGCTTCTGGTGCGGCGTGGACAGGACCAACGCGCGGGAATGCCCCAGCTTCGCAACCTCATCAGGCACTTGCGCCAGGGTGCCGTGGCCAAAGACGACGCGGGTGGTGAGGCCCGGGAAGACGAAGGGTCGGGTCATCGGGAGGCCTCCATCAGGGGCACATGCCCGGCGGCGAGGTCGTTGAGGATGCTGTCCAGCATGGCAATTTCGGCATCCGAGACCTCATGCGGCCGCCCGGGAAAGACATCGCAGCGCAACCAGGCCTCGGCCTTCCCCAGCTCGATCGCGGCTTCCGCAAAGGCGGACAGCGGGATCCAGTCATCCGCACTTCCCGCCGACAGGTAGACTGGCAGCCCCTTCGCCAGACGGGATGGCCGGTCATCTGCCGCAGCACCAACCCGGCATCCCGTGAAGGCAACCACGGCGTCGGGCCTGGCCTCTCCGGTGAAGACAAGCTCCAGCGACAGGCAGGCCCCCTGGCTGAAACCGGCCAGGACAAGGGGCAGCCCCCGCCATTTCTGCCGCATCTCCGAGACAAGCGCGCCCAAGCCCCCAAGCGAGGCCCCCAATTCCGCCCGCGTCGTCTCCGTCAACGGGTCGACGGCGCGCGCATTGTACCAGGTCTTGCCTTCAGCCCGGGGCAGGACATAGGCCACGTCATGCGCGGACAGGCGACGGATCACCGCCGCCGCCGTCTCCTCGGGCGTCCAGTTCCGGCCATGAACGAAGACGCACAGCACCTTCGCCTTGGCCGGGTCAGCGCCCCGGAACAGGATGTCCGCCACGCCCGGCATCAGAAACTCGCCGGTTCCAGGCCCGCTTCCATCTCGGCCTGCCGGTCGGCGAACCACGGCGGGAACACCAGCGACTTGCCGATGGCGTCGGCGGGTTCATCCTTGGCCCAGCCCTCGGGCACGGTCCAGGCGAGTTCGAACAAGGCCCCGCCGGGGGACCGCATGTACATGGACTTGAAGTACATCCGGTCCTTCTGTTCGCTGACGTCGGTATACCCCATCCCCTCCAGCCGGGCCTTCAGCGCGATCTGGTTCTCCTCGTTCCCGGTGTTGAACGCGAGGTGATGCACCGTCCCCCCGGCCAGCGTCCAGGTGCCCTGCGGGCTGTCGCGGTCGGTGATGATCTCGATCACGGACCGGAGCCCGTCGTTCTGCGGGACGACCCAGAGGCTCCCCTTGTCGTCCGTCCCCTCGCGGCGGAACTGCATGCCGATGTCCAGGAACTCCTCCATCGCGGCGGCATCCATCACGGCCACGGCGCCACCATAGATGCCGCGAATGCCATGCGCCTCGGACACGCCCTGGGCCGGGTTGGCGATGGGCCTGCGCGCGTCGCCCGGGTTCTCCACCAGCTCATGCGGGATGCCGCAGGGGTGGGCGAACATCACCCGCGTCAGGCCGAAGCGGTCGCCCTTGGTAGCGGGGATGCCATGCTTGTTCAGCCGATCCACCCAGTAATCAGCCGATCCCACCGGGATCGCCTGCATGATCGTGCGGGTCTGGTTCGTGCCGCGGCGGCCAAAGATCCCGGGCTTCTTGAACGGAAAGGTGGTGATGATGGTCGAGGCATCGCCGTTCTTCGACCCGTAATACAGGTGGTAGACCGGCAGCACGCCGTCGAACAGCACCGTGCGCTTGACGGAATACAGCCCCAGAACCTTGGTGTAGAAGTCATAGTCTTCCTGCACGCCATGCGTGCTCATCGTCAGGTGGTGATAGCCGGAGACGAGGGCCATGTGCGTCATCCTTCCTTCAGGTTGCGGTTTGGGGGTCGCGGTCCAGGACCAGCGCGACCGAGAGTGAGACCCCGGACTTCTCAGCGCGGAAATCGCCGATCAGGCCGGGCTTGACGGCAAACAGCGCATCGCGGCCGATGGCCGGGTCGCTGCCGTCGAAGATCGAGGTCACCAGCCTCCGGTAGCCCGGCGCGGTGACGGCAAAATGGATATGCGCGGGGCGGTCGAGCGAGAGGCCGATCCGGCGCGCGAGTTGCCCCACGGGGCCATCGTCGGGCAGGGAATACCCGGCGGGGCGGATGCTGCGGAAATGGAAGCGGCCCTGGGCGTCACAGGTGAAGCGCCCACGCAGGTTGTGCTCGGGCTGGTTGTCGGGGTCCTGGTTTTCATACCGCCCCTCGGCATTGGCGTGCCAAACCTCAACCTCGGCCCCCGCCAGCGCCTCGCCCTCGGGGCCAGTCACGGTCCCACTGACCGCCAGCGGCACCCCATCGCCCCCCCGGCAAAGGTTCGCCCCCAGCGGCAGCACCGGAGCGTCGGGTCGGTAAAATGGCCCGGGCAGCGTTGCGGGCGTGCCCTGCCCTTCGGCCACCCGCGAGACGACCGCATCGGTCAGCCCGAAGACATCTGCCAGCAGCACCCATTCCTGCCGCCGCGCATCGGTCGCATAGCCCACATCGGTCAGGAACTGCACCAACGCGTCCAGCTCCTCGGCCGAGGGCTGCAGCTGCGCCACCACATCATAAGCGTGTCCCAGGATCATGCGGACCGCATCGCCCAGTCGGCCCGGAGCCGCAGCAGCCAGGCGCAAGCGCTGCTCTGCGCTTCCTCCCCGCCCGTCCGACCCCGTGCCGCTGCCATCCATGCCGGTCCTCCCCTCCCTGCAGCCTCCAAGCTAGGGGCGAAAGACCAGACGGCTGATGACTTCTTCGAAGATCAATATACCATTCTGTTATGAAGCTGTCCGAATCCCACCTCATCCAGCTTTCCGCCGTTGTCGACGCAGGCAGCGTCAGCAAGGGAGCGGCGGCCCTGGGCCTGTCGCAGCCCGCCCTCTCCCGCTCGCTCGCGCAACTGGAGGCGCGGGTGGGCAAGCCCCTCTTCATCCGCGACCGCCGCCCCCTGCAGGCGACGCCCCTTGGCATGCAGCTTGCCGCGCATGGCCGCCGCATCCTGATGGAAAGCCGCCGCGCGACGGAAGCCGTGCAAAGCCTCCTGCGCGGCACCCGGGGCCTGGTCCGCGTCTGCGGCGTGCCGTTCTTCATGGACGCGATGATCAGCCGGATCATCGCCGCCTTCCAGAACCAGCACCCCGACGTCGACATCCAGCAAAGCTACGGCAACCTGACCGAAGTGGGCCTTGGCCTCCGCGCCGACCAGCTCGACCTAGGCATCGTCCCCCTCGGCACGTCGGGCGAACCCGAGGGCCTCTCCTTCACCGCGATCCTGCCCGCCCGAAACGTCGTCTGCTGCCGGGCGGGCCATCCCCTGCAGCACAGCAAGCGCCTGACCACCAGCGATCTTGGCCGTTTTCCCTGGGTCGCCCCCCTGCCCGGCTCACCCCTCCTCGCCGACCTCTTCGCCATCCGCTCCTCGCTCGGTTCCGTCGACCTCGACATCCGCTACTCGGGTGGGTCGCTTTTGTCGGTCATCAACTACATGACGGAAACCGACGCGCTGGCCGTCTGGCCCTTCTCCGTCTGGTTCGCCGAGCGCAAGCACAACCGCATCGCCGTCCTGCCCGTGGACATCCCGCAACCCCAGCGCCACCTCGGGATCCTGCGCGTGATGGGGCCGCCGACGAACCCGGCCGCCGCCGCCTTCGCCGATTTCGTCGTGCAATCCTTTGAGACGATGCAGCAGCAGATCCTGCGCCACGAAAATGCGGTGGTCTGGCGTCGATAAGGTCACCGAAACTCCCCACTTGTATATAGTATTACTTTTGCTAAAGTCCGCCTCGCCACCTGAGGAGAGTGGCCTACGTTTCCACTGGGAGGGAAATCATGAGCGTTATCAAGACTCTCGCGCTTGGCGCGGGACTGGCTGGCTTGTTGCTGTCGGCTGCCTATGCCGAGGGGCTGCAGGGCAAGGTCATCGGCTTTTCGCAAATCGGCTCGGAATCCGGCTGGCGCGCCGCCGAGACCAGCGTGACCAAGCAGGTCGCCGCCGAACGGGGTGTCGACCTCAAGTTTGCCGACGCGCAGCAAAAGCAGGAAAACCAGATCAAGGCGATCCGCGGCTTCATCGCGCAAGGTGTCGATGCGATCCTCGTGGCGCCCGTCGTCGCCACCGGCTGGGAAGAAGTCCTGACCGAGGCCAAGGAAGCGGGCATCCCCGTCGTCCTTCTGGACCGTGGCATCGAAGGGCCCGAGGACCTCTACCTGACCTCCGTCGCCTCTGACCAGGTGAAGGAAGGCCGCGTCGCCGGGGAATGGCTGGCGGGCACCGTCGGCGACAAGCCGTGCAACATCGTCGAACTGCAGGGCACCGTCGGCTCCTCGCCCGCGATCAACCGCAAGCAGGGGTTTGAAGAGGCCATTGCGGGCAAGGCCAACCTGACCATCACCCGCAGCCAGACCGGCGACTTCACCCGGTCGAAGGGCAAGGAAGTGATGGAAGGCTTCATCAAGGCCGAAGACGGCGGCAAGAACATCTGCGCGGTCTATGCCCACAACGACGACATGGCCGTGGGCGCGATCCAGGCGATCAAGGACGCTGGCCTGAAGCCCGGCTCGGACATCCTGGTCGTGTCGATCGACGCCGTGCCCGACATCTTCGCCGCGATGGTCGCTGGTGAGGCCAACGCGACGGTCGAGCTGACCCCCAACATGGCCGGCCCCGCCTTCGACGCGCTCCAGGCCTACTGGGATGCGGGCACTCAGCCCGAGAAGTTCATCATCACCGAGTCGAAGCTCTACACCCCTGCGGATGACCCGCAGGGCGAATACGACCGCCGCAAAGGCCTTGGCTACTAGGTTTCCTCGCCAGGGCGCCGCCGGGCGAAGCTGAGGGGCTTCGTCCGGCGGAATTGCTTTATCCGCCGGTTCGGCGGACAGTTTGCGGGCGGGAGGGGCCACGATGACAGACCTGAAACCAGTCCTGGAGGCGCGGGGGATCGTCAAGATCTTCGGCCAGCACCGGGCACTTGATACTGTCGACTTCACCGCGAACGCGGGCGAGGTTCATGCCCTCCTCGGCGAAAACGGGGCGGGCAAGTCCACGCTCATCAAGATCCTGACCGGCGCCTACCAGCCCGACGGAGGCGAGCTTCTCCTGGAAGGCCAGCCCATCCACCTCCGCGACCCCCTGCACGGCCAGACCTACGGCATCGGGACGGTGTACCAGGAGGTCAACCTCCTCCCCAACCGCTCCGTGTCCGAAAACCTGTTCCTCGGTCGCCAGCCCACTCGCTGGGGCATGATCGACCATAGGCGCATCGACGCCGCCGCAAAGGACCTCCTCTCGCGCTACGGCCTTGACATCGACGTCCGCGCCGAGCTCTCGGAATACTCCGTCGCCGTCCAGCAGATCGTCGCCATCGCCCGCGCGGTGGAGCTTTCGGGAAAGGTCCTCGTCCTCGACGAACCCACCGCCAGCCTTGACCGGAACGAGGTCCAGCGCCTGTTCGACGTGGTCCGCGGCCTAAAGGCCAAGGGCCTGGCGATCATCTTCATCACCCATTTCCTCGATCAGGTGTTCGAACTCGCCGACCGCGTCACGATCCTGCGCAACGGCATGAAGGTGTCGACCCAGCCGCTCAACGCGCTGAACACCACCGACGTCGTCCGCATGATGCTGGGCAAGGACGTGGCTTTCGACCATCACCCCTCGGCCCTTGCGGGCGGCCCGAAGGGCGCTGTCCGCGTCCAGTTCAAGGGGATCGGCCGCAAAGGCATGGCCCCGTTCGACCTTTCGGTCCACGAAGGCGAGGTCGTCGGCGTCGCAGGCCTCCTCGGCTCGGGCCGGACCGAGGTCGCGCGCCTGATGTTCGGCGTCGATACCAGCGACGGCGGCCAGATCACGGTCGACGGCACCCCCGTCACCATCCGCAACCCCGCCCAGGCCGTCGCGGCAGGCTTCGGCTTCTGCCCCGAGGATCGCAAGCTTGACGGCATCTTCGGCGACCTTTCGGTGCGCGAAAACATCATCATCGCGCTGCAGGCCAAGCTTGGCTGGTTCAAGGCCCTGAACCGCGAGGATCAGGTCGAACTGGCAGGTAGATACGCCGAAGCCTTGGACATCCGCGCTGCCGACCATGACATGCCGGTCAAGCTTCTTTCCGGCGGCAACCAGCAGAAGGTGATCCTCGCCCGCTGGCTGGCCATCGACCCGACTTTCCTGATCCTGGACGAACCAACGCGCGGGATCGACGTCGGCGCCCACGCCGAAATCGTCCGCACCATCAACCGCCTGCGCGAAGAAGGCCTTGCCCTTTTCGTCATCTCCTCGGAACTCGACGAGGTCGTGGCCTATTCCAACCGCATCGTCGTGATGCGCGACCGCGAGATGGTGGCCGAGCTTGATGGCGAGAACATCGCGCCCGACGCCATCGTCCAGGCCATTGCCGGAACCCCAAGAGAGGCCCGCCCGTGACCCGCCCGACCGTTGATCTACGGCCCACCAGCCAACCGCCCCTGCCCCGGCAGCGTCCCTTGGCGCAGTTCTTCACCCGACCCCAGGTCATCGCGCTCGCCGCCGTGCTTCTGGTGAACTGGGCGCTGTTCCCCGGCTTCTTCACCATCACCTGGCAGGATGGCCGCTTCTTCGGCAGCCTCATCGACGTCCTGAACCGCGGCGCGCCCGTCGCCATCCTGGCCATCGGCATGACCATGGTCATCGCAACCAAGGGCGTGGACCTGTCGGTCGGCGCGGTCATGGCGATCAGCGGCGCCACCGCCGCCACCCTTGTCACCGGCGGCGTGCCCGCCCCGACTGCCGTCCTCGCTGCACTTGCCACAGGCCTCCTCTGTGGCCTCTGGAACGGCATCCTCGTCACCGTCCTCGAAATCCAGCCGATCATCGCCACGCTTGTCCTGATGGTCGCGGGCCGCGGCCTCGCGCAGCTGATCACCGAAGGCTATATCGTTACCTTCTCCGACCCCCTGCTGATCTTCATCGGCACCGGGTCCTTCCTTGGCTTCCCGATGCCCGTCGTCATCGCCGCCGTCCTGATGATCGCCGCCACCCTGATCGTCCGCCGCACCGCGCTTGGCCTTCTGATCGAGGCCGTGGGGGTCAACCGCTCTGCCGCGCGCTTCGCGGGGCTATCCGCAGGTGCGCTGCTCCTCATTGTCTACACCTTCGCAGGCTTCTGCGCCGCCGTCTCGGGCCTGATCGTCGCCGGAGACATCCGCGGCGCCGACGCCAACAATGCGGGCCTCTGGCTTGAACTCGACGCCATCCTCGCCGTCGTCATCGGCGGCACCTCCCTTATGGGCGGGCGCTTTTCCATCCCCATGGCCGTCCTTGGCGCGATGATCATCCAGGCGATGAACACCGGCATCCTGATCTCGGGCTTCTCGCCAGAATTCAACCTCGTGGTCAAATCCGCCGTCATCATCGTGATCCTCGTCCTGCAATCCCCCCTCTCGGCCCGCCTCTTCCGCCGCCTGCCCGGAGCCCCGAAATGACCCGCAGCCTGCGGCCGCTGATGGCCACCGCTCTGATCTTCCTCTTTGCCTACATGCTGGCGGTCCTTCAGCACCCGAACATGCTGTCGACCCGGGTCCTGGGGAACTTCCTGACCGACAACGCCTTCCTTGGCATCGCTGCTGTCGGCATGACCTTCGTGATCCTCTCGGGCGGGATTGACCTGTCCGTCGGTGCGGTGATCGGCTTCACCACCGTCCTCGTCGCCGTCCTGATCATGTGGTTGCAGCTTCACCCGCTGATCGCATTCGCCATCGCCCTTACCGTCGCCACCGCCTTCGGCGCGATCATGGGGGCCGCGATCCACTACCTCAAAGTGCCCAGCTTCATCGTCACCCTCGCCGGGATGTTCCTGGCGCGCGGCGGGGCCTCCGTCCTCTCGCCCGACTCGATCGGGATCGAACACCCCTTCTTCACCGCCGTCCAGAAAAGCTACATCCTCCTGCCGGGCGGCGGTCGCCTGACCGTCGTCGGCATCATCATGCTGGTCGTCTTCGCCGCTGCGATCCTCCTCGCCCACCGCACCCGCTTCGGCTCGAACGTCTACGCCTTGGGAGGCTCCGAAACCTCCGCCGCCCTGATGGGCGTCCCCGTCGCCCGCACCACGATCCTGATCTACGCGCTGTCAGGCTTCCTCGCCGGCCTCGCCGGGGTGGTCTTCTCGCTCTACACCTCCGCCGGATACTCCCTGAACGCCCTCGGCGTCGAACTTGACGCCATCGCTGCCGTCGTCATCGGCGGCACGCTTCTGACCGGCGGCTACGGCTTTGTCGCGGGCACCTTCATCGGCGTCATGCTGCAGGGATTGGTGCAAACCTACATCGTCTTCGACGGAACCCTCTCCAGCTGGTGGACCAAGATTGTCGTCGGCGTGCTTTTGTTTATGTTCATCCTGCTGCAACGGCTGGTCTTCCGGGCCGGGCCGCGCCGAACCTAAGGGTCATGGAGTGACATGAGCGAACCGGGGAGCCTGATCCGAACGCTCTCCGGGCGGCCCGAGGCGCGGAACTTCCATTCCTACGTCATCAACGAGGTCGGCCGCGCCATCGTGTCCGGCGACATGCCCGTGGGGTCCAGCCTGCCCGGCGACGCCGAGATGATGGACCGCTTCGGCGTCTCGCGCACTGTCCTGCGCGAGGCGCTGAAAACGCTTGAGGCGAAAGGCCTCGTCGAAGCCCGCCCCAAGGTCGGCACCCGCGTTCTGCCCCAGTCGCGCTGGAACCTCTTCGACCGCCAGATCCTCGCCTGGAAACTGGACAGCGACCCCTCGCCCGCCTTCCTTGCCCATTTCCAGACGATCCGCGAAAGCCTGGAACTACAGGCCGCCGCCCTTGCCGCCCAGCACCGTGAGGCCGAACACGTCCGGCTCCTCAACTACTGGCTCAACCAGCGCGCGGTGATGTCGCACCAGCCCGAACCCTTCGCCATGGCCGAGTTCGAGATCCACCGCGTCGTGACCGAGGCCTCCGGCAACCCCTTCCTCCGCGCGGCCTCGGCGATCCTCGAATTCGGCGTGGTCAGCGACGTCCTCGGCCGTCTCGACAAGGATCGGCTGGCCCCCGCAGGCGGTCTCGCCCCCAGCCATGCTCAAGCCTACGAAGCGCTTGTCCGCGCCATCGAACGCGGAACACCCGAGGAGGCCGGGCTTGCGATGGCCAGGATCGTCGGCGGCTGACCACGTTCTCAGGACGAAACGCTGTCCACCGCGACCACCCCTGCCCGTGTTTCCACCTCGCGGCCAATGCGTCGCCCGGTCTCGCCGTCAAACAGGTGTGCCCGCTCCACCGCAAAGCCGATACCCACGGTGGCCCCCATCGACAGCGCAGGCCGCGCCTCGGTGATCAGGCTGAAGGGGATGTCATCCACCGACAGGTTGCACAACCGCGCCGCGCCAAGCTCTTCGATCGTCTCGACCCGGGCGTCGACCAACCCCTGGCCGGGCGGCGCAAGCGTCGCATGTTCCGGACGAATGCCAAGCTGCACGAGCCGCCCGTCCTGAAGGCCCGGATGCGCCTGCACCGGGATCAGGTCGCCGCGATCCAGAAGCACCCCGCGCCGGGTCGCGCTGTAGGCGCCCGGCAGGAAGTTCATCGCCGGGCTGCCGATGAAGCCCGCGACATAGGTCGAGGCGGGCTGGTCATAGATCTCGGACGGGGTGCCAACCTGTTCGATGGTGCCCTTGTTCATCACGACCAGCCGGTCGGCCAGCGTCATGCCTTCGTGCTGGTCATGGGTCACGAAGATCGAGGTCGCCTTGATCTGGTTGTGGATGCGGCGGATTTCGTGCCGCATCTGGACGCGCAGTTTCGCATCCAGGTTCGACAACGGCTCGTCGAACAGGAACACCTTGGGCGACCGGATGATCGCGCGCGCCATCGCAACCCGCTGGCGCTGGCCGCCGGACAACTGACCGGGCTTGCGGTCCAGAAAATCGGACAAGCCCACGGACTTTGCCGTTTCGGCCACCCGCGCCTGACGCTCGGCCTTGGGCACCCCCGCCACCCGCAAAGCATAGCCGATGTTCTCGGCCACTGTCATGTGCGGGTACAGCGCATAGTTCTGGAACACCATCGCGCAGCCCCGTTCACGCGGTTCCAGCTGGTTCACGACCTGCCCGGCAATGGCAATCTCTCCGGCCGTGATCTCTTCCAGACCCGCGATCAGACGCAGCAGCGTGGACTTGCCGCAGCCGGATGGCCCAAGGATCACCACGAACTCGCCGTTGTGGATGTCCAGTGACACCCCTTCCATGATCGTGGTCTTGCCATAGGTCTTGCTGACATTGCGAATGGCGATCTCGGCCATGGGTGCCTCACTTGTCGGTGTTGATCAGGCCGCGCACGAACCAGCGCTGCATGAGGATGACGATGGCGATGGGGGGGAGCATGACGACCAGGGTCGCGGCCATTGCCAGGTGCCAGGTGGGCGTGCCCCCGCCGGTGGTCAGCTGGTCGGGGACGAGGTCCGAAAGCTGGACGACGACCATGCCGTAGTTCTCGCGGTCGGTGATGACCAGAAGCGGCCAGAGATACTGATTCCAGGCGTAGACGAACATGATCGTCGCCAGGGCCGCGATGTTGGTCTTGGACAAGGGGATCAGGATGTCCCACAGGAACCGCAGCGGCCCCGCCCCATCCATCCGCGCGGCCTCGACCAGCTCGTCCGGGATGGTCAGGAAGAACTGGCGATACAGGAAGGTGCCCGTGGCCGTCGCGACCAGCGGCAGGATCAGCCCGGTGTAGGAATTCAGGAGATTCCACTCCAGCGCGACCTCGATCCCCGACAAGCTGTTCAAAAGCCAGGAGATACCCGTGGCATCCAGGATCGTCTGGAACGGTGACAGCGCGTTGGCGGCGACCGCATAGGTGGGGACGATGCGGACTTCCAGCGGCAACATCAGCGTGATGAAGATCGCCCAGAAGATCACCATCCGGCCGCGGAACTGGAAGAAGACCAGCGCAAAGGCCGTGATGCAGGCCAGGCTGATCTTGCCCACGACAACCCCGATGGCGACGATGAAGGAATTGACGAACTTCTGCCCGAAGCTGGACTGCGCCCAGGCTTCTTTCAGGTTCGGGATCAGCTGATCGCCGGGCCAGAACTCGACCGGGGCCGAATTGACGGCTTGCAGTGTCTGGGTGGCTGCAACGAAGGCCAGCCAGATCGGGACCAGGATCAGCACAAGGCCGACGGCCAGGATCAGGTGGGTTGCGATGTTCAGGACAGGGGTGCGTTCGATCATGATGGCCCCTCAGGTGTAGTGCACGCGCCGCTCGACATAGCGGAACTGGATGAAGGTCAGCGCCATGACGAGGCACATCAGGATGATGGATTGCGCGGCAGCGCCCGAGTAGTCAAAGCCCCGGAAACCGTCGGAATAGATCTTGTAGACCATCAGGTCCGTGGCCCGAAACGGCCCTCCCCCGGTCAGCGTGTCGACGATCCCGAAGCTGTCGGTGAAGCTGTCGGTGATGTTGATGACCAGAAGGAAGAAGAATGTGGGGGTCAGCAGCGGCAGCTGCAGGTCCAGCATCCGGCGCAAGGGACGCGCACCGTCCATCGCGGCGGCTTCGGTCAGGCTGCGGGGGATGGATTGCAGGGCGGCCAGGAAGAAGATGAAGCTGTAGGCGACCTGCTTCCAGGCCCCCGCGACGACGATGGCGGTGATGGCCTGCCAGGGGTATTTCGACAGGTCCCACCAGCCTGGCGAGAGGGTGTTGATAAAGCTGAAGATGCCCGCACCGGGGTTGAAGACGAACTGGAAGGCCAGACCCACGGCAGGCGCAGCCACGGCATAGGGCCAGATGATCCCGATCCGCCAGGCACGATAGCCGGCAAGCTGGCGGTCAACGAAGAGGGCAAGCGTCAGTGCCATGCCCATCGCAAGGACCGTCGTGGCCAAGGCGTAGATGATCGAGACGCGGACCGAGCCCCAGTAGTATGGGTCGCTCAGCACCTTGCGGAAGTTCTCGAACCCGACCCAGGTGTTGCCGCCGCCCCAAGGCTGCTCCAGCGTGAAGGCCCAGTAGAGGGCCTGGGCGCTGGGCCAGTAGAAGAAGGTGAAGATCACCAGAAGCTGGGGCGCCAGCAGCAGCGGCACGATCCAGCTGAACTTGAAATGGGCGTGGCGCATGCTGTCTCCCGGCGGTCATGGAAGGCGCGGCGATCCCTCGCCGCGCCCGATTTTTCGCAGAAAAATCGTGCCTTACGGGAAGGACTTGCCCGCGTAGGTCTGGGCAAAGCGCGCAAGGATCTCGTTGCCACGGGCGGCCGCGGTGTCCAGCGCCTCTTTCATCGGCTTCTGGCCCGCCAGCGCCGCTTCGACCTCGGCGGTCCATTCCGCGCGGATCTGGATCATGCCACCCAGACGGATGCCACGGGTCAGTTCGGTCGGCTCGCTCCAGGTCAGCGACTTCATGGCGATGTCGCGGTTGATGTAGGGCTCTTTGGCATAAAAGCCCTCGGCCAAAAGCGCCTCGTAGGTCGACTTCGTCACCGGAATGTAGCCCGAGTTTTCCAGCAGGAACTGCTGTTCCGGCTTGGTCGCCAGGAACGCCAGATAGGCCGCCGCCGCCTTGTATTCCTCATCGGTCTTGCCCGAGAGAACCCACAGCGACGCGCCGCCGACGACGGTGTTCTTGCGCTCCACGCCTTCATAGGTCGGGATCATCTGCACGTCCCAGGCGAAGCTCGGGGCAAGCTTGCTGATGGTGTTGTGGTCAGCGATCGACGAGAAGAACACCGCGCATTCGCCTTCGACAAAGCTGTCGCGCGCGGTCTTGCCGGCGGCCTGGGTGCGCAGGGTCGCAACGCCATCGGTCAGCCAGCGCTGCATGTTTTCCATGTGCTTGACGTGGAGCGTCGTGTTGAACAGCAGTTCGGTGTCCAGCCCGTCATAGCCGTTGTTGTTCGACGCGACCGGCACGTTGTGCGCCATCGAGAACTGCTCGAGGTCGATCCAGGACGACGGCGCATAGGCGAGGCCACAGGCCGCGCCCGACGCCTTGACCTTGACGAGGGCCGCCTCCAGCCCTTCCCAGGTCAGCGGGGCCTCGGTGATCCCGGCCTTCGCGAACATGTCCTTGTTGAAGTAGTAGACCGGGGTCGACGAGTTCCAGGGCATCGAGAAGAACTCGCCCGACTTCGACGAATAGTAGTTGGCGATGCCGGGGAAATAGTCGGCCCAGTCGATGGTGACGCCGGTGTCGGCCATCAGCTTCGTGACCGGGTAGAACTCGCCCGACAGCATCAGGTCGGCGGTGCCTGCGTCGAAGGACTGCAGCAGCGTCGGGTGCTTGCCCGCGCGGAAGGCGGCGATGGTGTTCTGCACGGCCTTCTCATAGCCGTCCTGGCCCACGCAGACGGCCTCGAACTGGTCCTGCGAGGCGTTGAAGCGATTGCAGGTCTCGGCCACGACTTCGCCGAGGTCACCGGTCAGGCCGTACCAGTATTCGAACTTGATCTTCTCGGCATGGGCCATGCCTGCGGTGGCGGCAAGCACCAGCGCGGCGGCAGCAAGCTTCTGGGTCATTATCCCTGTCTCCGTGAATGGGCTGCGTCAGGTGCAGCGCGGCGCCCTTATGCGGCGATTCGGTGACGATCTGGCGACAGTTTGTTGTGGATAATTATTTCCTTTCAATGGCTTAATAGCGCACGACCAAGCCGCGCGGAACAGCTGTTCCGCGCGGCCTCCTCGTTCAGAACATGCGCGCCCGGGCCTAGTGGAACAGGCCCGGCGCAAGGGTCAGGTGGCGCTCGCAGTGATCCTGGAAATGCACCGTGACGCCCTCGGACGACGCAAGGACCACCGCCATCTGCGCCGGTCCCTCAAGTTGCCGCTGCCGCCCCGGAACGCCCGGCACATGCGGGCTGACCGAATAATGCGACCCCGCGATCGTCGTCATCGGGATGCCGCGCCAGACCGCCGTTGTCGGCAGATGGACATGCCCCGCGATCACCTGGCGGATCTCCGGGTGGCGCTGCAGGACCAGAAGATAGTCCTCGGCGTTCTCCAGGATGATCTCGTCCACTGGCAGCGACAGCGGATTGGCATGATGGTGCTGGACGATGATGACCGGGCGATCCCTCGCCTCGTCCAGCCGCGCCGCAAGCCAGTCCAGCCGCCCCTGGCACAACCTGCCGCCCACAAGCCCCGGTTCGGTCGTGTCGAACAGGATGATCCGGTGATGGGCCGCGTCCACCACAGCCGAGACCCGACCGTCCGGGTGATCCCGCTCGGGCCCGAAGACCGACAGGAAGGCCGCGCGGTCGTCGTGGTTGCCCAGCGTGATGTGCACCGGCATCGGCAGGGCGGCGATCCGGTCGCGCAGGTGGTGATAGGCTGCCACCTCGCCCCGGTCGGCAAGGTCCCCGGCCAGGAGGACAAAGGCCGCGTCGGCGTGGTCACGGGCGATGACCTCGATGGCCTCGCCCAGCCGCGCCCCGGTATCAAGCCCGTTGACCGCCACCCCCGGCGGGCCAAGGTGCAGGTCCGACAGGACCACGAACTTGAGCAGGCTCATTCCGCGATACCCAGCGCTTTCAGATAGGCGGCCGAAGGCAGGACCCCCGCTTTGTCGCGCAGCTCCAGGATCAGGCGCGGATTGGCCCCGGTCTGGGCAATGGCGGCAAAGACCGACTGCCACAGGATCGTGCCATGCCCGATCTGCCAGTGCCGGTCGGCGAACCCATCGGCGTCCTGCAGGTGGATATGGCCCAGCCGCGACCCGGCGGCACGGATATAGAAATCCACCGGCGGTGCCCCGGTCGAGACATGGGCGTAATGCGCGTGGCCGGTGTCGACCGACAATTCCAGCGCCTGCCAGTCCAGCGCCTCGCACAGCATGGCGCGGTCGCTGGGCTCGATGTCCTCGATGTTTTCCAGAACGAAGGTCACGCCCATGTCGCTGGCCCGCTTCAGCGCAGCCCCCATCGTGTCGCGCGTGGCCGAAATCATCCGTTCCGTATCCGACGGGTAAAGGCCGCGATGGTTGTAGCCCCAGGTGCTGAAGGGCGAATGAATGACGACATGCGTGCCATGAACCGCCGCGCAGACATCCAGCGCCTGATCCATCCGGCGCGCGACGATCCGGCGCACCTCGGGGTCGTAGGACGATATGGTGAAACCCCAGAACGGCCCATGGATGCCACGGCGTCCCTGATGGCCGTCCAGCAGCTCGTTCACCTCGGCGGCAAGGCCCGACCAGTCGCCGTCCAGAACCTCGGCATCGACGAAATGCTGCAGTTCCAGATCGCGCGGTGCCTCGCGCAGCCAGTCGACATGATGGGCAAGGCTCGCCCGGCAAAGTGCGGCGCCAAGGATCGGCAAGGTCATCGCAGGCATTCCCTCGTTGGAATTTTCCGGGATGCTGCAAGCCGCAGACGACAGGACCGTTGGACTTCGATGAAAGATTCAAGACGGATCGACGACAGGGCCGCCATCATCAGAGGCCCCGTCGATTGCCCGTCAAAGCAGTCAGACGCTGGCGTCGACCGGCTCTGCCCGCTTGCGCCGGGTGGGTTTGGGCTTCACAGCTGGCGCAGGCTCAGCGGTCGCCACTGGTTCGGCAGGCGCAGGGGTCGTCTCGGGCGCAGGCTCGGGCGCAGGCTCCGCTGCGACGGCGGGACGGTGCTTCTCGACCCAGTCCCGCATGAACCGGCGGATTTCCCGCGCAGCGCTGGTGTCCAGCTCATCGCAAAGCCTTACGAAAGCATCGCGTTCGGATGCCTCGATCCGGATCACAAGCTGGCTCGTCTTCTTTTTCTTCTTCTTGGTGTCGGACTTGTTCTTGGCCATGGGTCCCTCAGGATATTTTGCATATGCAATGTATATGCATTTAGCGCCGGCTGACTCTGTCTGCAAGGGCGCACTGCGCGACTCTGCGCCCCGAAATCCGCCTGCGCGATAAATCTGTCTCGAAAGCTTCACCGCACGGACGTATACGGGCTCCAAACGTGGACCGATTCCTCCCTATGCTCACCCATCCTACGATCGTGCCGATGCCGCCGCTTCCACCCAAGCTGTCGGTGGTGGTGCCGATGCGAAACGAGGAAGCGGCCATCGGCGCGCTGGTGGCCGACATCGCCACTGCGCTGGGGACTTTGTCGTATGAGCTTCTCCTCGTCGATGACGGATCGACCGATGCCACGCGGGCGACATGCCTCGCGTTGGCTGCCTCCGATCCGCGCGTCAGGGTCCTTGGCCACCCCCGGAGCGCAGGCCAGTCGGCAGCACTTCATTCCGGCGTCCTTGCCGCCCGGGCCGCCATCGTCGCCACGCTGGACGGTGATGGCCAGAACCCGCCGGAAAACCTGCCCAGGCTCGTCGAACCCCTGATCGGAACCGGAGCAAGCCCCGCCTGCGGCCTTGTCGCCGGGCAGCGCGTCGGCCGGAAGGACAGCCTGTCCAAGCGCCTGGCATCAAAGTTCGCGAACGCCCTGCGCTCGGCCGTCCTGCGCGACGGAACCCGCGACACGGGATGTGGGCTCAAGGCCTTCCGGCGTGAGGCGTTCCTCGCGCTCCCCTACTTCAACCACATGCATCGATATCTTCCCGCCCTCTTCGCCCGGGACGGCTGGCAAGTGCAGCTTGTCGATGTCACCCACGCCCCGCGCAAGACCGGACGGTCGAAATACGGCAACCTCGACCGAGCGCTGGCCGGGATCCTCGACCTTGCGGGCGTGGCCTGGCTGATCCACCGCCGCAAGCGGGCGCAGGCGGAAGACTTGACACCTGCCACCAGACCGGGCGCGGTCAAGGTCGCACAGCCCACAGCCCTTGCCACGGAAGGACGGATCGATGCGTGAGACACTCTGGGCCTGGCTTCACGTCCAAAGCTGGACCGAGTTCACCTGGGTCATGATCGGCCTCTCGGGCCAGCTTCTGTTCACCGCCCGCTTCCTTGTGCAGTGGATCGCCTCCGAACGCGAGAAGCGCTCCGTCATCCCCCTGGCCTTCTGGTACTTCTCGCTCGGCGGCGGGCTGATCCTTTTCACCTACGCGCTTTATCGGCGCGACCCGGTGTTCATCCTCGGCCAGTCCATGGGCCTTGTCATCTACCTGCGCAACCTCTGGCTGATCCATGCCGAGCACCAGCATCGCCCCGTCCGCGCCGAAAACTGACCTGAGCCTCGGCCCGGTCAAGGTCGCCCTTGCGGTGGGCCTGGCGCTGATCGGCTATCGGCTGGTGCTTGGTGTCCTCGACCAGACCGAACTGTCCACCGACGAGGCGCAGTACTGGTTCTGGGGCCAGACCCTTGAATTCGGGGCCTATTCCAAGCCACCCCTGATCGGCTGGATCATCCGCCTGTCGACCGAGATCTTCGGGCAGTCCGTGGCCGCCGTCCGGACCCCCGCGATCCTGTTCCATGCCGCGACGGCCATGGTGATCTTCGCCTGCGCCAGACGCCTCGCCCCCACGCCTGTCGCGGCGCTGTCGGCTCTCCTCTACCTCGTCTCCCCGGCGGTAGTGCTTGGTTCGGCGCTGATGACCACCGACACGCCGCTCCTGCTTGCCGCCGCCGTCGCGATGCTGGCGCAACTTCAGTTGGGCGAGGCGCAAGCCTCGGGCAAGCGCGCGCCCGGTGCGGCAGTCCTGATGGGCCTCGCACTCGGCTTTGGCCTTCTTGCCAAGCACGCGATGCTGTTCTGGCTTGGCGGAGCGGTGGCCGCAGCGTTCCTGTCGCCCGCATTCCGGCCCAGCCGGTCCGACGTCCTGATCGCCTGCGCGGTCATGCTGGCGGTCATCGCCCCGCATCTGGCCTGGCTTGCCCGACACGGCTTCATCACCTTTTCGCATGTCCAGAACATCACCGAAGGCGCGGGTCTGTCTGCCCTGCGTCCCCTGCGCTTTGTCGCCGAACAGTTCCTGGTCGCCGGACCCTTCACCTTTGCCGCGATCTGGCTGGCCTACCGCGACCAGCCCTCGGCCAAACCCCTTTTCGCCCTGGTCCTGGTGCCCCTTGTCATCGTCCTTCTGCAAGCGGTGAAGGGCCCGGTCCTGGCAAACTGGGCGATCCTCTACCTCGTGCCCGGAGCGATTCTTGCCGCCGCCTGGCTGGCCAGGCATCCCCGCCTGGCGCAATTTGCGCTTGGCCTCGGCCTTCTGGTCTCGCTTGCCTTTCCCGCGCTGAAGGTCTTCGGGACCGGCCTCCGCCAGCCCGACGACCGCCCGGTCCTGGTGCGCTACCTCGGGCATTCGGCGGTCGCGGACTGGGTCCTCAGCACGGCCTCCGGTCTTGATGCCCGAACCATCGTCGCCCGGGACCGCGACCTGCTGGCCGACCTTTCCTGGTTCTCCACCGGCACCGATCTGCTGGTCCGCGCGATTCCCCCGGCAGGCCTGCCCGCCCACCAATGGGAAATGTCCGCCGCCTTCGACCCGGCCCGCGACCCCGATCCCGTGGTCCTCCTCCGCACCAGCGCCCCACCGCCCTGCAGCACTGCAGTGGAAGTCGCCCGCCATGTCGCAGCCCCGGGCTTCGCCGGGGGCGACACGCTTGTTCTCTACCGACTGCCCGACCCGGCCTGCCTGCTGCCCCAACCCTGATCCAAGGACCCGGAATGACCCAGAGCCACATCCTGATCGCCTATCTTCTGGCCCTGGTCCTGGCGCAAGCCGTCTTCGCGGCCTTTCCCTGGATCGACATCGCCGTCTCCGCACTGTTTCACACCGACGGTCGCGGGTTCACCTGGGCGCAAGGCCCGGCCACCACCCTCAGCCTCGTCATCCGCCGCATCAGCGAGGCCATCGCCTTCCTCCTGTTCGCAGTCGTCCTCTTCGGGCTCTTCACCGGCAAGCTTCGCCGCAACACCCTGTTGCTCGTGGCCTATCCCGCACTCTGCGCCGCCGTGGCTGCCGGGGTGATCGTCAACCTTCTGTTCAAGGCCCAGGTCGGCCGTGCCCGTCCCGTCGATGTGGTCGAGTTCGGCGGGGCTGCACGCTTCACCCCACCCTGGCAGGTGGTTTCCCAATGCCTTGACAACTGCTCGTTCACTTCCGGGGAATCCGCGCTTGCCGCCAGCCTTGCCATCCCCTTTGTGGTCATCCTCTGGCCGCATCTGTCGCGGAACCGGGGACGTCCCCTCGTGGTCCTGGCGGCAGTCATCTACGTCGCCGGAACCTCGCTTCTGCGGATCGGGCTTGGCCGCCATTTCCTCAGCGACACGATCTTCTCGGTGCTCATTGCCGCCGGAACCGCCCTCGCGCTTTATCCGATCCTGCGGATCGCCGAGGCGCGCCTGCCGCTGCCGCTTTTCGCGCTCCGCAAGCCGATGACCGAACTCGCGGAACAGAGGGGCGTGTTTTGACGCTTATCCGCCCCATAGGATCTGGGGCGGCCCTTGCCGCCAGCGCCTGGGTCGCCCTGGCGCTTTTCGCGCTTCTGACCTTCCTGCCCGCCTTTTCCACGCTTCCCGTGATCGACAGGGACGAGGCACGCTTCGTCCAGTCCAGCCGCCAGATGGTGGACACCGGCGACCTGATCGACATCCGCTTTCAGGAAGACCCCCGCTACAAGAAACCGGTCGGGATCTACTGGCTGCAGGCAGCCGCCGTCGCGGCCCTGGGTGACGACACGGCGCTTTGGGTCTACCGGCTGCCGTCGCTGATCGGCGCGGTCATCGCGGTCGTCCTGGTCGGCGTGGCCGGAGCCCCCCTTTTCGGCCGACCCGCAGCCCTGCTTGCCGCGGCGGTTTTTGCCGGATGCCTTGTCATCGGGGGCGAGGCACGCATCGCAAAGACCGATGCCGTCAATCTTGCCACGATCCTCGCCGCCCAGGCTGTCCTTGCGCGGCTCTACCTTGGGCTGGCAGTGGGACAAGCCGGAGTGCTGGCCTTCTGGCTGGCGATCGCGCTTGGCCTTCTGGTCAAAGGCCCGATCGGCCCGATGGTGCCCGCCCTGACGGCGCTTGCGCTCTGCCTTCTTGACCGGCGCGGTGCCTGGCTCAGGCCGCTCTGGGCCCCGCTACCGATCCTCGCCGCGCTGCTTCTGGTCCTGCCCTGGTTCATTGCCATCACGCTGCGCAGTGACGGTGCCTTCTGGCTCGGGTCGGTCGGGGCCGATCTCTTGCCCAAGATCGCCTCGGGGCAAGAGGGCAAGGGCGCCCCGCCCGGAAGTTATCTCGTGGCGCTCTGGGTCACCTTCTGGCCCGCGACGCCACTCCTCCTTCTGGCGCTGCCCACGATCTGGCGTGCGCGGGGTGGGGCGGCGACCCGGTTCTGCCTGGCTTGGGCTATCCCGCTGTGGCTTCTGTACGAACTGGTTCCGACCAAGCTGATCCACTACACGCTGCCCGCCTATCCGGCCCTTGCCCTGCTGGCAGTCGGCCATCTGGCGCAGGCCATGGCCTCGGCCGGACGGCCCCTGCGGATTGCCGCCGCACTGGTCGCGCTGGTCGGGCTGGTCCCCGCAGCCTTTCTCGCAGGCTATGCCATAAGCGTGGATGCTTGGCATTCCGCCATATTTGCCCTCGTCGGAATCGCCGCCGCCATCGTCGCGGGCGGCTTGGCCCTGCGCGCCTGGCACGACGGCGCATCCTTGCGCCTTGCGGGCTATGCCGCCCTCGCCGGGGCGCTTTTGAACGCAGGGCTGTTCTTTGCCCTCGCCCGCACGCCATCCCTTTGGCCGACCGAGGCCGCCGTCGCGCTCGCCTCCCGGATCACCGCGGCCCGGGGCTGCGACCGACCGCAGTTGACCGGCTGGGGCTATGGCGAGCCTTCGCTCGTCTGGCACGGCGGGCAGGAGACGCGGCTCTTTCCCGCCTCGGCCCCCGCGGAAAAGGTCCTTCGTCCAGGCACCTGCTCGGTCGTGATCCACCAGCGGCAAGAAGCTTTGGCCTTGCCTTCTCTCGGCAGCGCCTGCCGCTTGTCCGGAACCGTCTCGGGTCTTGCCATCGGGGCGGGCCGCCCGGTGACGCTCGACATCCTCGACTGCCAGGTTGCGCCATGAAACACGCAGGCTCACAGGACGACCTGCTTGACGAGGGCCGGCCCGAGGGGCCCTACCGGCCGCCGTTTCTGCCGCAAGGCCCGGCCGGGCAAAGTCGCGCCTCGCTGATCGGCAGCTTTGCCTGCCTTCTGTTCCTTGTCGCAATCGTGGCCGATCCTTTCGTCCGCGATCTTGCCCGCTCGCTCGATCCCTCGGCGGTGCACGTCCTGCGCCAAGTAACCGGCTTCGGCAACTCGGCCTATTCGCTGGTCATCGGCCTCTTCCTCCTCGGCTGGCTCGCGCTTGCGACCCGCTGGGGCGCGGAGCTGCCCGCCGAGGCGACCCGCGACTTTCGCTCCAGCCTCATCCTCCTCGTCAGCTCGGTCCTCGTCAGCGGCTTTCTGGCAAGCTTTGCCAAGCACATCATCGGTCGCGCCCGCCCCTCCTTCGCCCCGGACGTGGACGTCTTCGACATTACCGTCTTCGCCTTCACCCCCGGCCTTGCAGCGTTCCCGTCCGGCCACGCGACGACCGCCGCCGCCTGCGCCATGGTCCTCGCGCTCGTCTTTCCCCGCCACGCCTGGGCCTGGCTGTCCCTCGGCGCTGTCGCCGCCCTCTCCCGCGCCTTCCTCGGGGTCCACTGGCTGACCGACTGCATCGCCGGGGTGGCCCTGGGCATCACCGTCACACTTGCTTTCCACCGCTGGCTTTCCGCCCGGGGTCACCATTTCCGGATGGAGCCATCGGTCCCGCTCGCCCTCTGCAGGGACGCACTCGACCAGACCCTCCGGCGCAGCGCCTCCCTCCTGCGCCGCTGGCGAACACCCGGCCCCCGCAGCCGCCGCACCTGAAGACGCGCATCCCCCTCCGCCCCACGCAGATAGGCCAAACTTCCGGCTCCAGGCGGCTTGTCTTTGCCCGGCGGAATGGCTAAATCGACCCCACGCGGGTGTAGCTCAATGGTAGAGCAGCAGCTTCCCAAGCTGAATACGAGGGTTCGATTCCCTTCACCCGCTCCATCTCCACCCCTCCCGCATTGACAGACGCATCCCGCCGCTCCAGCCTTGGCGAAACCCCTGCCGGAGCTGCCCGATGTCCCCCCGCCTGTTCGCCCTGCCCCTTCTCCTCCTCCTGCCCGCCTGCGTCTCGGAACCCTCGGGCCCGACCGAGCCCTACGCCTTCGTCGGCTCCTGGGACTGCGGGGTCGAGACCTTCACCTTCACCAACACCACCTACAACGACGGGACGAACACCTATCCGATCCAGAACGTCGCCAGGAACGGCAGCAACTACACGCTCCGCTTCGGCAATGGCTACGTGCTGGCACTTGGCGCAGTGACGGCGACCGGGCTCACCTGGGTGTCCGGCCAGACCGGCGACCAGTTCAACTGCCGCCGCGTGAAGTAGCTTCCGTTCGGCCCCGGAACCGGCTAACCAGCCGCCCGAACGGCAACAGGAGAGCCCTCATGAACACCGACATCACCCGCTTCGGCACCGGCCCCCGCATGTCCGAGGCCGTGGCCTACAACGGCATCCTCTGGGTTGCAGGGCAACTTGGCGAACCCGGCGGTTCGGTCGCCGACCAGACCCGCCAGGCCCTTGCCGCCATCGACGCGATCCTCGCCAAGGCCGGGACCGACAAGACCCGCATCCTGTCGGCACAAATCTGGCTGGCCGACATGGCGACCTTCCCCGAGATGAACTCGGTCTGGGATACCTGGGTCCCGCAAGGCCACACCCCGGCGCGCGCCACGGGTGAGGCGAAGCTTGCCACCCCCGACTACAAGGTCGAAGTCATCGTCACCGTCGCGCTGAAGTAAGCGCCGGAAATTTCACAATTTCCGGATCGGAGCCTTCAAAGGCTCCGGTCCGATTTCTTCAAAGAAATCGGGCGCTTCAGACCCGCAGGAAATCCACCAGCGCCGCCGTGGAGCCATCCTTGCCCGCAGTCCCGGCCTTCCCCTCCAAGACCGGCTGCAGCGCCAGCGCCAGTTCCTTGCCCAGCTCCACGCCCCACTGGTCGTACGAGTTGATGCCAAGGATCACGCCTTCCACGAACACCCGATGCTCATAAAGGGCAATGATCTGGCCCAGCACGAAGGGCGTCAGCTGGTCATAGGCCAAGACGGTCGAGGGCCGGTTCCCCGGGAACACCCGATGCCGCGCCTGGCGTTCCAGCTCGGCCCCGGTCAGACCCTTCTTCGCCATGATCGCGCGGGCTTCGTCCAAGCTGCGGCCCCGCAGCAACGCCTCGGCCTGCGCAAGGCAGTTCGACACCAGCAGCAGATGCTGATGCCCGAGGTCCGGCTCATGCCCCCGCCTCGCCACCAGGAACTCGCACGGCACCACTCGCGTCCCCTGATGGATCAACTGATAGAACGCGTGCTGGCCATTCGTTCCCGGCTCGCCCCAGACCACGGGGCCAGAGTTGGTCTCAAGGTCCGACCCGTCGATGGCCACGCGCTTGCCGTTCGATTCCATCTCCAGCTGCTGCAGATAGGCCGGAAGACGGCTAAGCCGTTGGTCATACGGCAGAACCGCTCGCGTGGCGTGCCCGCACAGCTGGTTGTGCCAGACGCCAACCAGCGCCAGCATCACCGGCATGTTCGCCGCGAAAGGCGCGGTCAGGAAATGCTGGTCCATCGCCCGGCCACCCGCCAGGAACTGGTCAAACGCCTCGGGTCCAATGGCGATCATCAGGGAAAGGCCAATCGGCCCCCACATCGAATAGCGTCCGCCGACCCAGTCCTCGAATCCGAAAACCCGCGCGGGATAAATGCCATAGGCGGCGGTCTTGTCACCAGCGGTAGAAACGGCCGCGAACTGCGCCGCGGGATTGGAAACCTTCGCCCCCATCCAGCGCTTGGCGGTATCGGCATTGGTCATCGTCTCGATTGTGGTGAATGTCTTCGAGGCAACGATCACCAAAGTCGTCGTTGGATCAAGGCCTTGCAGCACGTCGTGAATGTGCGCGCCGTCCACGTTCGACACGAAATGGCAGCGCGGCCCATCCGCAAAGGGTGCCAACGCCAGATAGGCCATCGCCGGGCCAAGGTCCGACCCGCCGATCCCGATGTTCACCACATCGGTGATCTTGCCACCCTGGCCCTTGAACCCTCCGGACCGCACATCCCGCGCGAAGGCCGCGCAAGCCTCCCGAATCCGGCGCACCTCGGGCAGGACGTCCTTGCCATCAACCTTGATGACCTCGGCGTCCCCCGCCCGTAGCGCCACATGCAGCACCGCCCGGCCCTCGGTGTCGTTGATCTTTTCGCCGCCGAACATCGCCGCCCGCTTCTCGGCCACGCCCGAAGCTTCGGCCAGCTTCACCAAGGCCGCCCGAACGCTCGCATCAATGTTGGTCTTGGAGTAATCGAACAGCATCCCGTCCGCCTTGACCGAGAAATCGGCTGCCCGGCTTTCGTCAAATATATCAAGGATATGGCGGCCATTGTTCACGTCGTGAAGCCGCTGCAGGTCAGCCCATTTCGTCATGTCATTCCGCCCAATGCACGGTTGCGTTGTCGAGGACGGCGCGCACCGGCGCCTCCGATGGGGTCAGGGTCATCGCGCGCTCCAAGGCCTCGCGCTTTTCCGCCCCGGTGATCAGGATGTGGATGTTGAAGGCCCCGCGCAACACCGGCGCGGTCAAGGTGATCCGCGGCTCCCCCGCCGCCTCGGCCCGCATCGGCAAAAGGATCGGGGCGTTGGGCGACAGGGCCTCCTCCAGCCGGTCCGCGCCGGGGAAGAGGCTCGCCGTATGCATGTCCGTTCCCATCCCCAGAAGCAGGACGGAAATCGGCAGATGCGGTTTCAGCCCGTCTTCCAGCGCTTCAAGCATTTCCTCCGGCTGATCCGCCGGGACAAAAAGCGGCACCAGACGCGCCTGCGCCGCTCGTCCGCGCAGCAGGCGTTCCCGCACCAGCCGGGTGTTCGACCGCTCGGACGAGTCCGGCACCCAGCGTTCGTCGTTCAGAACGACCGCCACGTTGGCCCAGTCGATGTCCACCCCCGACAAAGTGTCGAAGATCGGCCCCGGCGTGGTCCCGCCCGGCACCGACAAGGTCGCGCGCCCTTCCCGCCGCAGGAAATCCGCCAGCTGTCCGGCGATCACGTTCGCCAGTCCCAGCATCAGGAATTCGCGGTCCGGGTAGGTCTCCAGCTTCATTCGCGTATCTCCCGCCAGCGCCGCCCATCGCGGTGCATCAGCATCAACGCGTCCTCCGGCCCCGAGGATCCGGGGTCATAGGTCTGCGGCCTGTCGCCGCGGGCTTCCCAGCCCTGGATGATCGGGTCGGTCCAGGCCCAGGCGGCCTCGACCTCGTCCCCGCGCATGAAGAGGGTCTGGTTGCCCCGGATCACGTCCATGATCAGCCGTTCATAGGCGTCCGGCACATCCTCGCCATCGGTGATCGCATCGGCAAAGGACATGTCCAAGGGCACCTGCATCAGGCGCATCCCGCCGGGACCGGGTTCCTTGATCATCACCATCAGGTTCATGCCCTCGTTCGGCTGCAGCCGAATGACCAGCACGTTCTCGTGCCACCCGCTTGCATCGTCGAAGATCGCGTGCGGCGGCTGCTTGAAGGTGATCGCGATCTCCGACGCCCGCGCCCGCAGGCGCTTGCCCGTCCGCAGATAGAACGGCACCCCCTGCCAGCGCCAGTTGGAAATCTGCACCTTCAGCGCGATGTAGCTTTCGGTCTTTGAGGCCGGATTCTCGGCATGCGCGACATAGGCCTTCTCGCCCTTCCCCGCGCCATACTGCCCCCGCACGATGTCCTCTGGCGGCACCGGCTTCAGGGCACGGATGACCTTCAGCTTCTCGTCCCGCACCGCGTCAGGGTCGAAGTGATACGGAGGCTCCATCGCGATCAGGCACAGAAGCTGCATCAGGTGGTTCTGCACCATGTCCCGCATCGCGCCCGACTTGTCGTAATAGGCCCCGCGCCCGTCGACCCCCACCGTCTCGGCCACGGTGATCTGCACGTGGTCGATGTATTCGGCCTTCCACAAGGGCTCGAACAGGATATTGGCAAAGCGGACCGCCATCAGGTTCTGGACCGTCTCTTTCCCCAGGTAATGGTCGATCCGGTAGATCTGCGTCTCGTTGAAATGCTTAGCCAGGACCGCGTTCAGCGCCTTCGCGCTCGCCAGGTCCCGCCCGAACGGCTTTTCGACGACAATCCGGCTCCAGGCATCCGCGATCCCGTGTTCCGACAGCCGCTGCGCAATGTCCCCGAAAAGGCTCGGCGCGACCGAGAAATAGAAAGCCCTGACCACATTCTCGCGCATCAGCGCCTTCAGAGCGGCCCAGCCGTTGGTCCCCGTCGCATCAATCGCGACATAGTGCAGACGGGCCAGAAACGCCTCGATCACCGCCTTGTCCTGCCGCGCCTTCGGCACGAACTCGGCAATCGCCGCCCGCACCTGCTCGCGGAAGGCAGCGTCCGTCAGATCGGCCCGCGCCGCCCCGATGATCCGGCTCTCCGCCACCATCTGCCCGGCCAGGAACCGCCGGTAAAGCCCCGGCAGGATCTTGCGGCGCGCCAGGTCGCCCGTCCCCCCGAAGACCACCAGATCAAAGACATCCACCGGAATGACACGCGAAACCATGACCGTCTCCTGCGAGGGCGCTGTTAGCGCTAACGGCGAGGTTCTAACGCCGACACGACGTGATGTCTAGCATCAGGCCGATGGCAAAGGAACCGCAAGCGGCCTTACGCGTCCAGTTCGGCATCCCAGTAGAGGTAGTCCATCCAGCTTTCGTGCAGATGGTTCGGCGGGAAGCGGCGACCATGGGCCTGCATCTCCTCGGCCGTGGGCGGCTTGGGCAAGCGGTTCAGGAACATCCCCGCCTGCTTCAGCGTCCGCGATCCCTTGCGCAGGTTGCAGGGCGAACAGGCCGCCACGACATTCTCCCAGCTGGTGATCCCACCCTTCGACCGCGGCAACACATGGTCGAACGTCAGGTCCCCCTTCGCCCCGCAGTATTGGCAGCAGAATTCGTCCCGCAGAAAAAGATTGAAGCGCGTGAATGCCACGCGCTTCTGGGGTCTTACGAATTCCTTCAGGACGACCACGCTGGGTATCCTGAACTCTTGCCGCTGACTGTGGACCACCTGGTCGTATTCCGCGACGATCTGCACCCGGTCCAGGAACGCCGCCTTGATCGCCTCCTGCCAGGGCCAGAGACTTAACGGGTAGTAGGACAAAGGCCGATAGTCGGCATTCAGCACCAGCGCGGGGTAGTGCTTCAGCGCGGCAGGGTCGCGCACAAACTGGGTTCTGAAATCGCCGTCCATTCCGTCAAAGACTCCGCCCGTCGCCCGTCAGCTTTCGGCCTCGGGGGCGGGTGCGCCCGCCCCGACAAGATCAACTATATATGGCGTAACCGCCATGACAACCCCCCAAGCGCCAGAGTGCCCGCCGGGTTTTCCACAGGCTTTCTGACCCAGACGCGTAACAGCCGAATGACGTCGGACAGCATTTGCAAGACCGGCTCCGGCCAGTTGCCGCGCAGTCCCGACCCTGCAGGCTTGCCTCCGATCCCTCCTCCCAGCTATCACCCCAGAACCTTAGCGGAGCCTGCCGATGACCCTTTCGCGCCGAACCCTGGTCCTTCTCCCAGCCCTGGTCCTGGCCTCGGCCTGCGCGCGCAGATCCGCGCCGGTTCAGGTGTCCTCGGCTGACCTGCATCCCGGCGAGACACCGGAAATGCGCGCGCTCATTCGCAAATACTCCGGCATCCATGGCATCCCGGAAAGCCTCCTCCACCGGGTGATCCAGCGCGAAAGCGACTACAACCCGGGCGCGCGGAACGGCCCCTACTATGGCCTCATGCAGATCCTGCCGCAGACCGCCCGCACCATGGGCTATGAAGGCCCGCCCGAGGGGCTCCTCGATGCCGAGACGAACCTGATGTATGCGGGAAAATACCTGCGCGGGGCGTGGATGGTCTCGGGCGGAGACGAAGGCGAAGCGATCGGCTGGTATGCGCGCGGCTATTATTACGAGGCCAAGCGCATGGGCCTTCTGGAAGAAACCGGCCTGCGCACCTAAGTCCCTTCCAGCAAGGGGGCCGCATGGCAGAAAACCGACCGGATATCTGCGTGCTGGCCAATCCCCGCTCGGGCACCTCCTTGCGCAATCCGGGTGCCGTGGACCGCGCCATGAAGGTCTTCGGGACGCGAGCCGAGCTGCGCCCCTTCACCGGCGATCCGGCGGATGAGGCCGCGCGCGCCGTCCGCGACGGGTTCCGCGTGGTGGTGGCAGCAGGCGGCGACGGGTCGGTCGCGGGGGTCGCCCATGCCCTTGCCGGGACCAAGGCCGCGCTTGCGGTCCTGCCGCTGGGCACCTTCAACTACTTCGCACGTGGCCTGAAGATGCCTGAAACCCCCGAGGCCGCCGCCCGGGCGATCCTTTCCGGGACGCCGCATGACATCAACGTCGGCACGCTGAACGGCCGCGTCTTCCTGAACAACGTCGCCATCGGCATCTATCCCGCGATCCTTGAAGAACGCGAAGCCGCCTATGCGCGCTTTGGCCGCTATCGCCTTCTGGCCCATATCGCCTCCTTGCGGACTATCCTGCGCTTTCAGAAACCCTATCGGATGGACCTCTACCAGGACGAAACCCGCCACCGCATCCGGACGCCGATGCTGTTCGTTGCCCGCTCGGCTTATCAGCTTGACCAGTTCGGGCTGAAAGGCAGCGAGGCGATTTCGGATGACCGTTTCGTCGTGTTCCTTGCGCATCAGCAGACCCGGCTCAGCTTCCTGCGCCTGGCCTGGCGGCTGATCCGCAAGAAGGTCGACCACGGCCGCGACGTCATTGTCTCGACCCCACGGCGGCTGGCGATTTCCGTGCGCGGGCGTCGGCGCTTGCCGGTGGCTCTCGATGGCGAAAAGCTCAAGATGCGCCTGCCGCTCAGGGTGCAGTTGAATGATCACCTGCTGCACGTGATCCTGCCGCCCACCAAGGACGTGCCGGAAAGATGACCCGCATCCTGCATCTGTCCGACCCGCATTTCGATATGGTCGACACCCGACTGGTCGGACCGCTGCTTGATCTGGCGCAGCACCTGCAACCGGACGTCTGCGTCGTTTCGGGCGACCTCACGCAACGCGCCCGCTCCGGGCAGTTCAAGGCCGCACGCGCCTTTGTGGATCGCCTGCCCGGCCCGACCCTGGTCGTGCCTGGCAATCACGACATGCCGCTTCGAAATCTTGCCGTCCGCCTTCTCGCCCCATTCGCGAGCTACCGCCGTGCCTTCGGTCCGGACCTTGAGCCGACGGTCCGCTTGCCCTCGGCCCTGGTGCAGGGCCTGAACACCGCAAATCCGCTGGTCTGGAAATCCGGGCGTCTGCGCAAGGCCTCGCTGGCCCGTCTGACCTCCGCCTTCCGCAGCGCGGCCCCCGGCCAATGGCGCGTCGTGGTGATGCACCACGCCCCGGTCCCCGCCGCCGACGGCACCCCTGCCGACATCTCTGATCCTGCCGCGACCCTGGCGGCACTGGCGGCGGCCGGGGCGGACATCGTGCTGTCGGGCCACACCCACATGCCGCACGCGGGCTTTGCCGAAACCGCCGCCGGGGTCCTCTTCCTGCAGGTCGGGACAGCGATCTCGACCCGGCTCAAGACCGGCACCAACGACGTGGCGCTGGTCACGCTGGGCGCGGGTCAGGTCACGGTCGAAAGCTGGCTGTCCCCACCCGGCTCGGCCGGATTTGCCGCCGGACCTGCCCTGACCTATGCCCGCCCAGGCGCGGTTTGGCAAAGGTTGCCAGATTCCTAACGTCCGCGCCTATTTTATTGATAAACTTCATTAATCCAGAAATGTCCACCGTGGACACGTCAGTACCAGGCATCCGCCATCCCTGCCTTTTTGCGGCCCACGAAGTCATGCAGCGCCTCCCGGACCCCCTCGTCCAGCGGCGGCGCCTCATACTCCGCCAGCCGCTTCTTCCACAGCCGGTTGGCCCGTGTGGCGGCATCCGAAGACCCCGCCGCCTCCCACTTTTCAAACGGCTCGTTGTCCGACAACTCGCTGTCCCAGAAGGCCGTCTCATAGTGCTTCATCGTGTGCGAGCAGCCGAAGAAATGGTTCCCCGGCCCCACCTCGGCAAAGGCCTCGACCGCCAGCTGGTCGTCGTCGATCCGGATCCCATCGAGGTAGGCATGCAGCGCCCCGCAAAGGTCGGCATCCAGCATGAACTTCTCATAGGACATCGACAGAAGCCCATCCAGGAACCCCGCCGAATGCAGGATGAAGTTGGCCCCGCAATGGACCGCCGCCAGCATCGACATCGTCCCCTCCATCATCGCCTGCCCATCCGGCAGCTTGGAGGTCGTGAAGTTCCCCGAACAGCGCAGCGGCAGGTTCAGGCGGCGGGCAAGCTGCCCGATGACCTGCGATCCGATCGCCGGTTCCGGCGTCCCGAACGTCGGCGAGCCGGACCGAAGCGACATCGAAGACAGGAAGTTCCCGAAGATGACCGGCGCCCCCTTCCGCTCCAGCTGGGTCAGCGCGCAGCCGGCCATCGTCTCGGCCAGCGACTGCACGATCCCGCCCGCGTTCGTCACGGGGCCCATCGCGCCGCCCAGGATGAACGGCACGATCACCGCCGCCTGATTGGCCCGCGCATAGGCCCGCAAGGACCGCGTCATCGTCCCGTCCCAGACCAGCGGCGAGTTGACGTTGACGTTCCCCAGGATCACGCAGTTCCGGTCGACGAAATCCGCCCCGAACAGGATGCGGGACATCTCGATGCTGTCCTCCGACCGCTCCTCGGCGGTGACCGACCCCATGTAGGGCCGGTCCGACAGCTCGATATGGGCCAGCACCATGTCGAGGTGCCGCTTGTTGACCGCCACATCCGTCGGCTCACAGATCGTCCCGCCGGAGTGGTGGAAGTTGGGGCTGGACTGCGCCAGCTTGATGAAATTCCGGAAGTCTTCGATGGTCCCGAACCGGCGGCCCTTGTCGAGGTCCATCACGAAAGGGCTGCCATAGGCGGGCGAGAACACAACGTTCTTCCCCCCGATCTGCACCGAATTCGCGGGGTTGCGGGCGTGCTGGGTGAAGACAGGCGGGGCCGACTTCAGGATTTCCCGCAGCATCCCCGGTTCGAACCTGACGAGGAGCCCATCGACCTTGGCCCCGGCCTTTTTCCACAGGTCCAAGGCCGCCGGATCGTCGCGGAATTCGATCCCCGTCTCGGCCAGCACGCGGTCTGCAGCGGCTTCCATCCGGATCAGGTTCTCCTCGGACAGCACGTCATAGGTCGGGATGTTGCGGACGATATAGGGCCGGCCCACGCCCTGCCCCTTGTGCGCCCGTTCCGCCTGCCGTGCTTGCCTGCCAGACCGCACCCTGACTTCGCCCATTGCCGTCCCCTCCGCAAAACTCGACAGTAGTGTCAGGTTTGTCGCTTTCCGACAGCGGGTCTGGTCAGACTGCGACTTTTGAAGGTCAGGAAACGCCCGTTTTCACCTAGGTCACGACATCCGGGGCGGTGCGGCCGGTATGGCGCGCGATGCCCGCCATCTCATGCGCAGCGCGGATCACCGGGGCTAGCGCCTCTTGAGCATCGAGGTCAAGGCCGCCGGGGCCCGCCGCATAACGTTCCAGATACACACGCAGCGTCGCGCCTTCGGTTCCCGTCCCTGAAAGCCGATAAACGATCCGGCTGCCATCCTGGAACAGCACCCGCACCCCTTGCTTCGTGCTGACCGAGCCATCTACCGGGTCGGTGTAGGAGAAGTCATCCGCCGCCCGCACCACCATCCCCTCGACCTGCCGCCCCGGCAACCCGGCCAAAGACCCGCGCAGGGCGGCGAACATCGCGTCGGCCTTGGCAGTCTCAATCGCCTCGAAGTCGTGGCGGCTGTAGTAGTTGCGGCCGTACTTCGCCCAATGTTCCTTCAGGATTTCGGCCACCGACTGCTTCCGCACGGCCAGGATGTTCAGCCAAAGAAGGATCGCCCAAAGCCCGTCCTTCTCCCGCACATGGTCGGAGCCGGTGCCAAAGCTCTCCTCACCGCAAATGGTGGCCTTCCCGGCGTCGAGGAGGTTGCCGAAGAACTTCCAGCCCGTCGGCGTCTCGAACTTCCCTATCCCCAGCGCATCCGCCACCCGGTCCGCCGCCGCCGAGGTCGGCATCGACCGCGCGACACCGGATAAGCCCTTGGCATAACCCGGTGCAAGATGCGCATTTGCGGCCAGCACCGCCAGACTGTCCGAAGGGGAGACATAGATGCCCCTCCCGACCACCATGTTCCGGTCCCCGTCCCCATCCGAAGCGGCGCCGAAGTCAGGTGCATTCGGCCCGAACATCTCGTCCATCAGCGCCTTGGCCCAGGTCGGGTTCGGGTCGGGGTGCATCCCGCCAAAGTCCGGCAGAGGGGTCGCATTGACACAAGTCCCCTTCGGCGCGCCGAGACGGTTCTCAAGAATTTCAACGGCATAGGGACCGGTGACCGCGCACATCGAATCCATCCGCATCCGGAACCCGCCCGCGAACATTGCCCGGATCGCCCCGAAGTCGAACAGCGTCTCCATCAGCGCGGCGTAGTCGGTGACCGGATCGACGACATCGACCACCATTTCCCCCAGTTGGTGCCGTCCGATCCGGCCAAGGTCCACATCCTGCGCCTCAAGCACCTTGTATTCGGTGATCTCGGTCGTGCGTTTGTACATCGCCTCGGTCACGCCTTCGGGCGCGGGGCCACCGTTCGGCATGTTGAACTTGACCCCGAAATCCTCGTTCGGCCCGCCGGGGTTGTGGCTGGCCGACATGATGATCCCGCCATCGGTTTTGTTCAACCTTATCAAGTGGCTCGCGGCCGGAGTTGACAGGATCGCCCCCTGCCCCACGATCACCCGCGCAGCACCGTTCGCCGCCGCCATCCGCAGGATCACCTGCGCCGCGCGGTCGTTGAAATAGCGCCCGTCTCCGCCCAGAACGAAGGTCTTGCCCGCAGCCCCTACCACATCGAAGATCGACTGGACAAAGTTCTCCAGATAGTGCCGCCCCATGAAGACCGGGGTCTTCTTGCGCAATCCGCTCGTCCCCGGTTTCTGGCCCGCGATGGGTTGCGTTTCGACAGTGGTGATCTGGGTCATGGTCTTCCTCCCTTGCCGGTCAGGGACCGGAACAGCAGAACGGATTGCGCAGGCGTCTGGGTCAGGTCCGCAGCCTTGCCGGTGGGCTTGAGATCGGGGCGCGTCGTGTCCAGCAGCAGCTCCCACCCCGGCGCGGTGTCGGGCAGGTGCAGCGCGGCCGCCACGCCAGTATTGAAGACGGCAAAGACCGCCTCGGGGTTCGGGTCACCACCCTCGGCCTGCATGCGCATCTCGACGCAGAGGCAGCGGAACGCGGGGTCGTGCCATTCTTCGGACTGCGGCACCGTCCCGTCGGCACGGCGCCAGATCACGTCCGGCAGCCCGTCCGAGGACCGCTTTCGCGCATGCAGGAACCGTCGCTGCCGCAGGACCGGCAGTTCGCGCCGCAGTGCCACCAGACGCTCGACAAAGGCCATCAGATCGGCATCGCCGCGCATCCAGTCAATCCAGGACGTTTCGTTGTCCTGGGCATAAGCGTTATTGTTGCCGCCTTGCGTGTGTCCGATCTCGTCCCCAGCCAGCAGCATCGGCACGCCCTGGCTCAGCAGCAACGTCGCCAGAAGGTTCCGCTTGCGTAATGCCCGTGCGGCCAGGACCTTGGCGTCTTTCGTCGGCCCCTCGACCCCCAGGTTGTCCGAGTGGTTCTCGTGATGGCCGTCCCGGTTGTCCTCGCCATTGGCAAAGTTGCGCTTGATCGTGTAGCTGACCAGATCCTCAAGCGTGAAGCCGTCATGGCTGGTCACGAAATTGACGCTTGAGGTCGCGGCGCGCCCGGAATGGTCGAACCGTTCCGCGCTGCCCAAAATCCGCGCCGCAAGGTCGCGCGTCATCCCGGCATCGCCTTTCCAGAACCGCCGCACGCCATCGCGGAAGCGGTCGTTCCATTCGTGGAATGGGTGCGGATAGGCCCCCAGCTGATAGCCGCCGGGGCCGATATCCCAGGGTTCGGCGATCAGCTTCACCCGGGACAGGACCGGGTCCTGCCGGACTACGTCGAAGAACCCGCCGTTCGGGTCAAAGCCATGCGCCTCGCGCCCCAAAGCCGTTGCCAGGTCAAAGCGGAAGCCGTCGACATGGCCGACCTCGACCCAATAGCGAAGCGAATCCATCACCATCCGCAAGACCATCGGATGCGTCAGGTTCAGCGTGTTGCCGGTGCCTGCGTCGTTCACATAGTGCCGCCCGCCGCCCGCGAGCCGATAGTAGCTGGCGTTGTCGAGGCCCCGGAACGACAGGGTCGGCCCCCATTCGTCGCCCTCGGCGGTGTGGTTGTAGACCACGTCCAGGATCACCTCGATGCCCCCCGCATGAAAGCGGCGGACCATGGTCTGGAACTCCCACAGCGCGCCCTGGCTCATGTAGCGGGCCTCGGGGGCAAAGAAGGCCAGCGTGTTGTAGCCCCAGTGGTTCTTCAACCCCTTGGCCACAAGGAAACGGTCGTCGATGAAGGCCTGGACCGGAAGCAGTTCGATCGCGGTGACGCCCAGCCTGTGCAGATGCTCGATCACCGGGTCCGAGGAGAGGCCAAGGTAGGTGCCCCGCATCCCCTTCTCGACGCCCGGATGCAGCGCGGTCATCGACTTGACATGCGCCTCGTAGATCACCGTCTCGATCCGCGGGGTGCGGGGGGCCTGGTCGTTGCCCCAGGTGAACGAGGTGTCGGTGACCACCGCCTTCGGCACCGCAAAGGCGCTGTCGCGCGTGTCGAAACTCAGGTCGCCGCGCGGGCTGCCGATCTTGTAGCCCATCACCGCATCCGACCACTTCAGCCGCCCCTCCAGCGCGCGGGCATAGGGGTCGAGGAGGAGCTTGTGCGGATTGAACCGGTGCCCCTGTTCCGGCGCGTAAGGCCCATAGGCGCGAAAGCCGTAGACCGTGCCGACGGTCAGCCCACCCACGTGGATGTGCCAGATGTCGCCGTCGCGCTCGATGATCGGCAGCCGCGCCAGTTCCTTGCGGCCGTCGGCGGTAAAGAGGCAAAGCTCGATCCGTTCGGCGTGGGCGGAAAATACCGCGAAGTTCACCCCGTCGCCGGTAAGGCTTGCCCCCATCGGCCAGGGTCGACCGGCCGAGGTCGCATGTCCCGACAGCCGCGCAGGCAGCGAAACGGTCTGCGGTGTCACGCGACAAGCCTTTCGTAAAGGCCCGCATAGGCGGCGGCGCTGGTTTCCCACCCGACCGGCTGCGCCATCGCGTTCGCCCGCAGCTTCGCCCAAAGCTTCGGTTGCCGATACAGCACCAAGAGCTGATCCATCGCCCGCCCGAAGGCCAGTGCATCGACCGGGTGGAAGGTCACCCCCGTCGCCACCCCGGCAGCGAGCGTTGCGGGACTGGCCCCGATCACAGTGTCGGCCAACCCCCCGACCAGCGACACGACCGGCAGCGTGCCATAGCGCAGCCCATACATCTGCGTCAGCCCGCAAGGCTCGAACCGGCTGGGCACCAGCACCGCATCCGCGCCCGCAAACAGCCGATGGCTCAGCCCCTCGTCATAGCCGATCCGCACCGCGACGCGGCCCGGGAAGCGGTCGGCGAGGTGCCGCACCGCCCCTTCCAGCGCCGGATCGCCGGACCCGAGCACGATCAGCCCGCCCCCACCCAGGACGAAATCCGGCACCACTTCGGGCAGAAGGTCGATGCCCTTCTGGTCAGTCAACCGGCTGACGACGATGGCCAACGGCCCCGGCACCTCCAGCCCGAACTCCTCGCAGATCCGCGCCCGCGCGGCGGCTTTCCCCGCCATCGACTTCGGACCGAACGCCGGGCCCTCGACCGACGGGTTCCAGACGCCGGTATCCACCCCGTTCAGGATGCCCGACACCACCGGCCCCCGGGCCGCGATGACACCCTGCAATCCCATGCCGAACTCGGGCCGCATCAGTTCCGCTGCATAGGTCGGCGAGACAGTGGTGATCCAGTCCGCGGTCACCAGCCCCGCCTTCAGCGTGGAAATCCCACCGTAATACTCCAGCGCCTCGGGGTGATAGGCGTGGCCCGGCAGGCGCAACACACCCAGCATGTGGGCCGGAGCCCAGCCCTGGAAGGCGATGTTGTGGACGGTGAGGACCGACTTCACCCCGCCATTGCCGTGATAAGCCAGATAGGCCGGGGCAAGGCCCGCCTGCCAGTCATGTGCATGCAGGACATCGGGCTTCCAGCCCTCCAGCCCCTCGCGCGCGATCCGGGCACCCACCCAGGACAGGGCCGCAAACCGTACCGCATTGTCGGGATGATCCCCGGTCGGCCCCGAATACGGCCCGCCCTCGCGGTCATAAAGATGCGGCGCGTCCAGAAGGAGAACCGGCACCCCCTCGACCACACCCTCCAGCACCCGGCCCGGCCCGCCCCAAAGGTCGCCCTCCTGCCAGACCACCGGCCAGTCCGCCGCCCGCGCCCGAAGCGTCCGATAGGCGGGCAGCAGCACCCTCATCTCCCAGCCCGTGGCCGTCAGCGCCCCCGGCAGCGCGCCCACGACATCGGCCAGCCCGCCGGTCTTGACCAGCGGCACACATTCCGACGCCACCGAAAGCACCCGCCCGCGAACCGCCATTGGACCCTCTTTCATCTTTGTCCAAATATCCCACGGGGGTCCGGGGGTGTGAAACCCCCGGGCTATCCACCCGCGCCGCCTTCAGGACAACGCCTTGGCCCGCGCGTCAAGCATGTCCTGCGTGATCAGGACGATGCCGCCATCCGACCGGCGGAACCACTTTGCGTCCTCTTCCGGGTCCTCGCCGATCACCAGGCCCTCGGGGATCACCACCCCCCGGTCGATCACGCAATTCTTCAGCTGCGCCTTGCGGTTGACCGTCACCTGCGGCAGGGCAACCACATACTCCAGTGTCGAGTAACTGTGCGTCCGGCAGCCGGTGAACAGAAGACTGTTCGACACCGCCGAACCCGAGACGATGCAATCCCCACTTACCAGCGACGACACCGCCGACCCCCGCCGCCCGTCTTCGTCATGGATGAACTTGGCGGGCGGCACGATCTCGGCATAGGTCCAGATCGGCCAGGAACTGTCGTAAAGGTCGAGCTTGGGGACGAAATCCGTCAGGTCGATGTTGGCCTGCCAGAAGGCGTCGATGGTCCCCACATCGCGCCAGTAAGGTTCCGTCTCAAGCCCGCTCGTCACGCAGCTGTCGGCAAACTTGTGGGCCACGGCCTTCCCGTTCTTCACGATATGCGGGATCAGGTCGAAGCCAAAATCATGGGTGGAATTGTCATCCTGCATGTCGCGGATCAGAAGATCGCGCAGGAAGGCCCAGTCGAAGACGTAGATCCCCATTGAGGCCAGCGCATGGTCCGGATCGCCGGGTATCGCGGGCGGGTCCTTCGGCTTTTCCAGGAAATCGGTAATCCGCATGTTCTTGTCGACATGCATCACGCCAAAGGCCGTCGCCTCCTTGCGCGGCACGGTCAGGCAGCCGATCGTCACGTCCGCCCCCGCCTCGACGTGCTGGCGCAGCATCACCTCGTAGTCCATCTTGTAGATGTGGTCGCCCGCCAGGATGATCGCGTACTTGATGCCGTAGCTGTCGATGATGTCGATATTCTGCGCCACCGCATCCGCTGTGCCGCGGTACCAGTTGACCTCATCCATCCGCTGCGACGCTGGAAGTATGTCCAGGTATTCGTTCCGTTCCGCCCGGAAGAAGTTCCAGCCGCGCTGGCAGTGCCGGATCAGGCTGTGGGCCTTGTACTGCGTGGCGATCGCCATCTTCCGGATGCCCGAGTTCAGCGCGTTCGAGAGCGCAAAGTCGATGATCCGCGTCTTGCCGCCGAAATAGACCGCCGGTTTCGCGCGCCGGTCGGTCAGCTCTTTCAGCCGCGACCCCCGTCCGCCCGCCAGGACAAAGGCCATCGCTTGTGACGACAGGCGCTGGTTCGGTCTTGCTTTCATTCTTCCCTCCCCTGTGGCGGCTCAGCCCGCCGGACTTAGTCCTGTTGCAGATACACTGCCGAGAGCGGTGGCAGCGTGACAAGCGCGGATTGCGTCTGGCCATGCCAGGGCGTCTTCTCCGTGGTCACCCCTCCCAGGTTGCCACGGTTGCCCCCGCCATAGACCCCGGCGTCGGTGTTCAGGATTTCACGCCACTTGCCCTTTTCGGGTAGGCCCAGGCGATAGGACCGCTCCAAGGGCGTCATGTTCACCACTGCGACCACCGGCTTGTCCCCCTCACGCCCCTTGCGGACCCAGGCATAGACCCCGGCCTCGGCATCGTTCGATTCGATCCAGGCGAATCCCTCGGGGCGGGTGTCGTTCACATGTAGCGCAGGCGTCTCGCGGTAGACCCGGTTCAGGTCGCGCACCAGCGCCTGAACGCAGGAATGTTCCGCGATATCAAGCTGATGCCAGTCGAGGCTTTGGGAGTGGTTCCACTCCGCCCCCTGCGCGAACTCCTGCCCCATGAAGAGAAGCTTCTTGCCCGGATGCGCCCACATGAACCCGTAGTAGGCGCGGAGGTTGGCGAACTTTTCCCAGGCATTGCCCGGCATCTTCGACAGCATCGACCCCTTGCCGTGGACGACCTCGTCATGGGAAATCGGCAGGATGTAATTCTCGGACCAGGCATAGACGAGGCCGAAGGTCATCTGGTGGTGGTGGTATTTCCGGTAGATCGGGTCCTTTTGCATGTAGGACAGGGTGTCGTTCATCCACCCCATGTTCCACTTGAACCCGAACCCCAGGCCACCCCAGTTCGCCGGACGGCTGACCCCTGGGAAGGCCGTCGATTCCTCGGCAATCGTCATGATCCCCGGCACTTCGCCGTAGGCCGTGATGTTCGTCGTGCGCAGGACGTCGATCGCCTCGTAGTTCTCGCGCCCCCCGTCCTTGTTCGGGATCCACTCGCCGTGCTTGCGGGAGTAATCGCGATACAGCATCGAGGCGACCGCATCGACCCGCAACCCGTCGACGTGGTATTCCTCCAGCCAATACAAGGCGTTAGAGACGAGGTAGTTCTTCACCTCGACCCGGCCGTAGTTGTAGATCAGCGTGTTCCAGTCCTGGTGGAACCCCTCGCGCGGGTCGGCATGTTCGTAAAGCGCCGTGCCGTCGAAGCGGCCCAAGCCATGCGCGTCGGTCGGGAAATGCCCCGGCACCCAGTCAAGGATCACGCCAAGCCCCTTGCGGTGGGCGGCATCGACAAAGGCGCGGAACTCGGACGGCGTGCCATGCCGGATCGTCGGCGCGAACATCCCCACCGGCTGATAGCCCCAGGAGCCATCAAACGGGTACTCGCTGACCGGCAGGCATTCGATATGGGTGAACCCCATGTCCGCGACGTAATCCACCAGCTGCTCGGCCAGTTCCAGATAGCTCAGCATCCGGTTCCCGGGAGCGCGTCTCCACGAGCCCAGATGCACCTCGTAGACGCTGATCGGCGCATCCGTCGTGTGCTTCGCCGCCCGAGACTCCATCCAGCCGCCGTCATGCCAGTCGCCGCGAATTGTCCTTACGACAGAAGCATTTGCAGGCGGATGTTCAGACCCGAACCCGACCGGATCAGCCTTGAGCGGCAGGACCGCCCCGCCCGGACCTTTCACTTCGTACTTGTAGGCCGTGCCTTCGCCGAGACCCGGCATGAAGATCTCCCACACCCCCGTCGCGCCCCGCCTCCGCATCGGGTTGCGACGACCGTCCCAGACGTTGAAGTCGCCCACGACGCTGACCCGCTCGGCGTTCGGCGCCCAGACCGCGAAATGCACACCATCGACGCCCTCATGGTTCATCACATGCGCCCCAAGCGCCTGCCAGAGACGGCGGTGCGTCCCCTCGCCCAGGAGGTATTCGTCCATCTCGCCGAGGACCGGCCCAAAGCGATAGGGATCCTCGAATTCCCACGTCGTTCCATGGCCTTGCGCCCGGAACCTGTAGTTGGCCTTGCGCGCCATCTGATGCGTGAACAGCCCCGGCAGGCCCGGATAGGGCACCGCTTCGACCTCGGTCTTGCCGGCCAGCACCCATAGCCGGTCCGCGCCTGGCACAAAGACCACGACCTCCCAGCCCTTCGCCGCCTTGTGCGGGCCAAGCACCCCGAAGGGATCACCGTGCCAGCCCCCGGCAATCGCCTCGGCCGCGCCCCTGTCCAGTGTCGTCTCAGCCATGCTCTCCTCCCCGAAAGCCTGCCGGAGCGCCTTACAGCGCAGATGTCGCCTGCCAGATCTCGCTCATGTAGCTGCGGATCGTGCGGTCGGACGAGAAGAACCCGCTCCGCGCCGTGTTCATCGCCGCCATCTTCCACCAGCGGCCCTTGTCCAGATAGGCCTTGTCGACCTCGGCCTGCGCGGCACGGTAGGCGTCGAAGTCCGAGGCCACCAGGAAGTAATCCGAGTGCCACATCCCGTGCACCAGCCCATGATACCGCCCCGGTTCATCCGGTGAGAAGCGGCCCTCGGCAATCATCTGGAGGACATCCAGCAAGGGCTGGCTCGCCTCGATCGCCTTCTTGGCATGTTCCGGGTCTTCCCGACGCTTCTGCACTTCCGCCGCCGTCAGACCGAAGAGGAAGAAGTTCTCCGCCCCGACCTCCTGCAGGATTTCCACGTTCGCCCCGTCCAGCGTCCCGATGGTCGGCGCGCCGTTCATCATGAACTTCATGTTGCCCGTACCCGACGCCTCTTTCCCCGCGGTCGAGATCTGTTCCGACAGGTCCGCCGCCGGGATCACCCGTTCGGCCATCGTCACGTTGTAGTTCGCCGGATAGATGATCTTCAGCAGGTCACCGGTGACCGGGTCGCTGTTAACAACGCTTGCCACATCGTTGATAAGACGGATGATTTCCTTCGCAACAGCATAGCCGGGCGCGGCTTTGCCGCCAAAAATCTTGACCCTCGGCACCCATCCCGCTTTCGGGTTCGACCGGATCTGATGCCAGTGCGAAATCGTCTCAAGAATGTTCAGCAGCTGCCGCTTGTATTCATGGATGCGCTTGATCTGCACATCGAACAGCGCGTCGGGCGAGACCTGGACCCCCATCTCGCGCCCGATCCAGTTCGACAGCGCCACCTTGTTCTGGCGCTTGGCGGCAGCGAACCGGTCACGGAAGCCTGCGTCGGCGACATGCGGCTCCAGCTCGCGCAGGCGGTCGAGGTCGGCCTCCCAACCCGCGCCGATCGACTCGGTGATCAGCGCCGACAGGGGCCGGTTCGCCATCCGCAGCCAGCGCCGGGGGGTCACGCCGTTCGTCTGGTTGATGATCCGGCCCGGATGCAAGGCGTTCAGTTCCGGGAACAGGTTCTGCTTCACCAGGTCCGAATGCAGCGCCGAGACACCGTTGACCTTGTGCGACATGATGAAGGCAAGCTCGCCCATCCGCACTTCCTGGTGCTTGACGATGCCGACGTAATGCGGCCGGTTCGGATAGGCGCGGCGGTGCCAGCTGTCGATCTTCTCGACGATCTGCATATGGCGCGGCAGCACGTTGCCAAAGGTGAAAGTCGCCCATTTTTCAAGGGCTTCCGGCAGCAATGTGTGATTCGTGTACCCCAGGCAGGCCCGCCCGATGGTCAGCGCCTCGTCGAAGGGCAGTCCATGCACGTCCGACAACAGCCGCACCAGTTCCGGCCCCGCGATCGCCGGATGCGTGTCGTTCATCTGGATCGCCACATGCTTCGGCAAGGCGCGCAAGTCGGAATGCGCGGTCAGATAACGGCGCAGGATGTCCTGCAGGGCAGCGGAGGTCAGGAAGAATTCCTGCTTCAGCCGAAGCTCCTTGCCCTGATAGGTCGTGTCGTCGGGATACAGCACCCGGCTTAGCGTCCGCGCCAAAGTCTCGGGTTCCGCCGCCGCCGTGTAGTCGCCCCGGTTGAAGCGTTCGAGGTCGAAGTTCGTCGTCCCTTTCGCCCCCCAGAGCCGCAGCGTGTTCGCCCATTTGCCCTGCCAGCCGATCACCGGAGTATCAAAGGCCTCGGCCGTCACCGTTTCCTGCGGATACCAGATGTCCTTGCCGTCGCGGCTTTCGACATGGCCCTTGAAGCCAATCGTGTAGGCGCTTTCGGGCCGTGCAAACTCCCACGGATGCGCCTGCGCCAGCCAGTTCTCGGGCGTCTCGATCTGGCGGCCGTGGTCAAAGTGCTGCCGGAAGAGGCCATGTTCATAGCGGATGCCATAGCCGTAGGCCGGGCAGCCGAGCGTTGCCATCGATTCCATGAAACAGGCCGCAAGGCGCCCAAGACCGCCGTTCCCCAGGGCCGCGTCCGGCTCATCGTCGATCACCACCCGCAGGTCCTGACCGAACGCCGCCATCGCCTCGCTCGCAGCATCATAGAGACCGAGGTTGATCATCGCGTCCTCAAGGATGCGACCGATCAGGAATTCCATCGACAGGTAGTAGACGCGCTTGCGGTCATCCGCCCAGGTCCGCTTGGTCGAGGCGAACCACGGCTCGACGATCTGGTCACGGATCGCGTGGCTTAGCGCCATACGCCAGTCATGCGCGCTGGCATGCGGGGCGTCCTTGCCCACAGTGAAAGTCAGGTGGCGCAGGATGCTTGCCTGCAGGGTGTTCGGAGTCAGGCTCAGGTCGGTCAAGGGTCTATCCAGCAATGTCTTCTCCTGAGAAAGCCTAAGCCCCGGCGGGCGGGGGTCAAGCGGGCTTTCGGGGCGGCGGGTCGGAAAGCCTCTGTTACCGCAAACATTAAGTCCATCTAAGTGATTTAAAGCGGTTTGGAAATCCGATTCGGCGAATTTTGCGGCAAAGCGGCAGGGATGTCGCAAATGGGCGGCAGTGCGGACAAGGTCGACTTCAGCACCCGCCTAGTCCAGGTCACCGGCCCTGGCCCGGCTGCCGACCTGATCAGGGCTCTCGATGCGGCGGGATACCTGGCGGTCGCAGCCTAAAGGCTCGGCCCCGGCTCGATCCTGCTGCCGTCGCTGAACCGCGACAGGCGAAAGCGCGACAGGTCATGCCCGGTCGGGCGGCCGGTCACCAAATCCGCCACCACGCGGCCCATGCCGGGCCCGATGCCAAAGCCGTGCCCGCTCATGCCCGTCGCAATGGTCAGACCGGCAAGCGGCGCATGGTCCACGACGGGCACCACGTCCGGCAGGCTGTCGATCATCCCCGCCCAAGCCGTCTTCAGCTTCGGCCGACCCAGCGACGGGAAGGCTTTCGCGAAACTGTCCTGCACCTCGGCCAGGGTCGCCATGTTCGGCGCGGGGTTCAGAATGCGCTGCCGTTCGAAAGGGCTGGTCCGGTCCATCGCCCAGCGGCGCGGGGTTCCCCAGGCGTCCGGAAATCCTTTGGGGGCCGAAAGGCGGAAGTAGGTCGACCGGAAATCCTTTTTCAGAACCGGCAGATAGACGCCAAAGCTGCGAAACGCGTCCTTGCCGATGAAGAAGTCATGCCGCGCCCCGGGAGCAATCGAATACCCCCCGTCCGCCCGCCGCCGGAAGGCGAAGTCATCGTCCGCTGCGTTCCCAGGGAAGATCTCCGGCATCGGCTCCGTCGCAGCCACGGAAGCGAGCACCGACAACTGCGGAATGCTGATCCCATGCGCCCCGAGGAACAGGCGCGACCAGGCCCCGGCTGCTACGACGACATGGTCGCAGGCGATCCGGCCCGCCTCGGTCACCACGCCCGCAACCCGGCCCGCCGCCAGGTCCAGCCCCCGCACCGCGCAGGATTCGCGGATCACCACGCCCTTCTCCTCGGCCACTGCTGCCAGCGCCGGGACCGCGACCCAGGGCTCGGCGCGCGCGTCCGATGCAGTCCACAGCCCGCCCTTCCAGGGTGCAGCTGCCCCTTTCAGCATGCCCATTGTCTCGGCAGCGCTCAGAAGCCGGGTGTCCAGCTGATGCGCGCGGGAATGTTCGGTCCAGGCCTCGAAGCCCGCGATTTCCCGCTCCGTCTTCGCCAGATACAACACGCCCGTCTGCCGGAAGCCCAGCCCGTCGCCCATCTCGGCCGCGAGGCGCTTCCAGATCGACAGGCTTTCGACCATGATCGGCAGCTCGTCCGGGTCCCGGCCCTGCTGGCGCACCCAGCCCCAGTTGCGGCCGGACTGCTCGCCCGCGATCCGGCCCTTCTCGCAGAGGATGACCGACAGACCCTTTTCCCGCAGGAACCAGGCCGTCATCACCCCGATGACCCCACCGCCGACGACGACCACATCCGCGCGCGGCGGCAACGGCCCCGCGAAGCGAACCGGAGTGGCCTCGGAAATCGGAAAACTCATGCGCAGCGCTCCAGAAGACGCTCCATGAACCGCTGCCCGGCCTGGAACTCAGAGACCTCCAGATACTCGTCCGCCTGGTGCGCCTGGGCGATGTCGCCGGGTCCGATCACCACCGCCGAATAGCCCGCGTCCTGGAACTGCCCCGCCTCGGTGCCATAGGACACCACCCCCGTCGCATTGTCCCCCGTCAGCGCCCGCGCCAGCGCCTCCGCCGCCCCGTCCACCTCGGGCCGCAGCGGAGAGACATCGAAGAACTTCGACAGATGCACCCCCGCCTCGGGCCGCCGGGCCTTCAGCGCCCGGTCCAGCGCCATCGCGGCATCGCGGAATGCCCCGGCGTGCGCCTCCGGGTCATCGTCAGGCACGCAGCGCATCTCGACCGCGAAGCGGCAATCCCCCGCGGTGATGTTGTCCGCCGTGCCCCCCGAAATCCGCCCCACATGCAGAGTCGTGAAGGGCGGGTGGAACCGCGCGCCGATCGGCCCGGGCTCCCGCGCCTGGATTGCTGCGTTGTGGTCGTTCACCCACTGGATCAGCCGCGCGCCTTCCATGATCGCCGACACGCCCTCGGGCAGCAGCGAGGAATGCACCTCATATCCCTTCACATGCACCGCATAGCCCGTCCCGCCCTTGTGCCCGGTGATGATCTTCATCCGCGACGGCTCACCGATCAGCGCCACCTCGCCCTTCGGCACCACGCCCTGCATCGTCTCGATCATCGGCGGGGCGCCGGTGCAGCCCACCTCCTCGTCATAGGACAGCGCCAGCTGCAAAGGCCGCGCCACCCCACGCTGCGCGGCCTCGACCACTGCCCAGACCGCCAGCGCCACGAAGCCCTTCATGTCGCAGGTCCCGCGCCCGTAAAGCCGCCCATCGCGTTCCACCACCGTCCACGGGTCGCTCGTCCAGGCCTGCCCATCCACCGGCACGACGTCGGAATGCCCCGACAGGACCACCGCCCCTTCCACCCAGGGGCCAGCATGGGCGATCAGCGCCGCCTTCTGCCGATCCTCGTTCCAGTGCCGGAAGCATTTCACGCCCTGCCTCGTCAGGTAACCTTCCAGCCAATCGACCAGAGAAAGGTTCGAATCGCGGCTCACCGTCGGAAAACTGACCAGTTGATCCAGAATCTGACGCGGCGTCAGCTTCTCCATCATTTTTCCCCGGAGTGAAACAACATGTTGTGGCCAGCCTGTCCGGGGACCGCGGCATAGTCAATATCTGGCAGAATGAAGGGCAGACCGGTCAAACTGCCGGGGAAAGCCGATGGAATCGCGCCGCAAATCGGGATTGATAGAAGACCGAGAATCGTAAAGAGTTGACGGCAAGAGACAGCCCAAGGTTGTCAGGCTGAAAAATCAGCCAATAAAAACAAGACGTAAGAACTCGCGGGGAGAGTTGAATGGCCGATGGGGCCGCGAACGTCCTTGATGTCAGGGACCTCAAGACCGTTTTCCGCACCCGCGGCGGCGAAATCCATGCCGTGAATGGCGTCAGCTTCCATTTGCGGCGTGGCGAACTGCTTGGCGTCGTTGGCGAAAGCGGCTCGGGCAAGTCGGTGACGATGATGTCGCTGTTGCGGCTTTTGCCGATGCCACCGGCCGAGATCCGCTCTGGCACGGCCGTTCTGAACGGGCGCGATCTTCTGGCGATGTCGGACGAGGAACTGCGCAGCACCCGTGGCGCCAAGCTGGGCTTCGTCTTCCAGGACCCGATGACCTCGCTCAACCCGGTCTTTACGCTCGGCAACCAGATCATGGAGCCCTTGATCAAGCATATGGGCATGTCGAAAGCCCAGGCCGAAGCCCGCGCGGTCGAGCTTTTGGAACTTGTCGGCATCCCCGGTGCGAAGCAGCGCTTGCACCAGTATCCGCACCAGTTCTCGGGCGGGATGCGCCAGCGGGTGATGATCGCCATTGCGCTCGCCTGCGACCCGGACGTGCTGATCGCAGATGAACCCACCACGGCGCTCGACGTCACCATCCAGGCGCAGATCCTGGAACTGGTGAAGGAGCTGCGCCAAAAACTTGGCATGGCAATCATCTGGATCACGCATGATCTTGGCGTCATTGCCGGAATCGCCGACCGGGTGATGGTGATGTACGGAGGCCAGATCGTCGAACAGGCCCCGGTGCGCGAGCTGTTTGCCAACCCCCAGCACCCCTATACCCGCGCGCTTCTCCAGACGATCCCGCGTATCTCGGGCCCCCGCGACGCGCGGCTGAAAGTGATCGAGGGGCAACCTCCGATCCTGACTGCGCCGTTGACCGCCTGCCCCTTCCGCGCCCGCTGCGAATACCGGCACGACACCTGCGACAGCCTGAACCCCGCGCGGCGGGCGATCGACGGGCTGCCCCTCGGCAAGGGTCACGACGTCGCCTGCCACTGGACCGCCCCTGCCCGCGCCGAGGTGGCCCATGCTTGACGCAAGCCCCTCCACTCCGCTGGTGCAGGTCGAAGACCTGAAGATGCACTTCCCGATCTACACCGGCCTTTTCCGCAAGCGCACCGGCGACGTGAAGGCGGTGGACGGCGTGTCCTTCCACATCGACGCCGGGCAAACCCTTGGTCTTGTGGGTGAATCCGGCTGCGGCAAGTCGACCGTGGGCCGCGCCATGCTGCGGCTTTACGAACCCACGGCAGGCCGGGTCATCATCGACGGCGACGACGTGGCCAAGCTCGCGCCCGAGCCTTTGCGCAAGAAGCGTCCGACCATGCAGATGGTCTTCCAGGACCCGCAGGCCTCGCTCAACCCACGCATGACTCTCGCCGACATCGTCAGTGAACCGCTTGACGAACACACCACCTGGACGCGCGATCAAAAGCTGGAACGGGTCTACGAACTGATGGACCAGGTCGGCCTCAACCGCCGCTTCGTGAACCGCTTCCCGCATGAATTCTCAGGCGGCCAGCGCCAGCGCATCGGCATCGCCCGCGCTCTTGCTCAGAAACCCCGCTTCATCGTCTGCGACGAACCCATTGCGGCGCTCGACGTGTCGATCCAGGCGCAGGTCGTCAACCTTCTGGAAGACCTGCAGGAAAAGCTGGGCCTCACCTACCTCTTCATCAGCCACGACCTGTCGATGGTCCGCCACCTCGCGCAGCGCGTGGCCGTCATGTACCTCGGCCGGATCGCCGAACTCTCGCCGTCCAAGGACCTCTACTCCCGCCCCCTGCATCCTTACGCCGAAGCGCTCCTCTCCGCTGTCAACGAGCCCGACCCGGACCTCGCGGCCCGGCGCAATCGCATCATCCTCAAGGGCGACGTGCCCTCCCCCGCCAATCCGCCGCAGGGCTGCAACTTCTGCACCCGCTGCCCGCGCGTGATGGACATCTGCAAGACCGTGAAGCCCGACCTGATCCAGGTCGAACCGGGCCGCCTGGTCGCCTGCCACCTATACACCGCCGCCGGACCAACCGGCGCGTCCGAGGCCAACGAGCGTAACCAACAAGGAGCAAACCAATGATGATGAGAACCGCCCTTCTGGGCGCAGTGGCCGCGCTGGGGATCGCCCCCGCGGCCTTTGCCGAACGCGGCACGGATGGCGAGGTGAAGCTCACCTTCCCGCAGGCCGTGTCGATCATGAACCCCTACCTTTCGGGCGGGACCAAGGACATCTACGCCGCCTCGATGGTGCTGGAGCCGCTTGCGGGCCTCGACCCGAACGGCGTCCTGATCCCCAAGCTCGTCACCGAAATCCCGACGCTGGAAAACGGCGGCGTGTCGGAAGACCGCACCTCGATCACCTGGAAACTGCTGCCGGACCTGAAATGGTCGGACGGCTCGCCCGTGACGGCCGATGACGCGGTCTTCACCTGGCAGTATTGCACCCATCCCGAAGGCGGCTGTTCGCAGGCCACCAAGTACGAAGGCATCGCCTCGGTCGAAGCGGTCGATCCCTCGACGATCAAGGTGAACTTCGACGGGCCGAAAGCGAACCCCTACACCGCCTTCGTCTCGGCCCTTTCGCCCGTCCTGCAGAAGGCCCAGTTCGAGGCCTGCCTTGGTGCCGCCGCACCGACCTGCACCGACGCTAACAACATGCCGATCGGCACCGGCCCGTTCAAGGTGACCGGCTTCACCGTCAATGACACCGTGTCGATGGAAGCCAACCCGAACTACCGCGACCCGGCAAAGCCCGCCTTCGCGACGGCTGTCATCAAGGGCGGCGGCGATGCCGAAGGTTCGGCCCGCGCCGTGATGGAGACGGGCGAATTCGACTACGCCTGGAACACCCAGATCCCGCCGGACAGCCAGGCCGCGATGACCGCTGCTGGCAAGGGTCAGTTCGTGGTCGCTTTCGGCACCCTCGTCGAACGGCTTGAGACCAACACCACCGACCCCGATCCGGCCCTGCCGGAGGGCGAACGCTCGACCGCCAAGCACCCGCACCCGATCCTGTCGGACATCAAGGTGCGCACCGCGCTGTCGAAAGCCATCGACCGTTCGATCCTGGTCGAGGTCGGCTACGGCGCGGGCGGCAAGCCCACCTGCAACGTGATCCCTGGCCCCGAAGGCTGGGCCTCGGACAACGAAGGCTGCATCGCGCAGGACATGGAAGGCGCGAAGGCGCTGCTGGATGAGGCAGGCTGGGTCGTCGGGGCGGACGGCATCCGCGAGAAGGATGGCAAGAAGCTGAAACTTCTGTACCAGACCACCGTCAACCCGATCCGCCAGGACTTCCAGGCGCTGATCAAGGACTGGTGGACCGAACTGGGCGTCGAGGTCGAGCTCAAGGCCATCGACCCGGGCGTCTTCTTCGGCGGTGACCCGGGCTCGCCCGACACCTTCCAGAAGTTCTACGCCGACATCGAGATGTATGCGAACAACTCGGAAAGCCCTGACCCGGAATCCTATCTGGGCCAGTACCAGTGCAAGAACGCACCGACCCCGGAAAGCCAGTGGCAGGGTGAGAACATCAACCGCTTCTGCAACCCGGAATACGATGCGCTTTACGCAACCCTGGCCACGACCACGGACATCGCGGCCCGCCAGGACATCGCCAAAAAGCTGAACGACATGGTGACGAAGGACTCCATGACCGTCATTCCGCTGGTCCACCGCGGCACGCTTTCGGCGCATTCCCTGACCCTGGGCGGCGTGCAGATCAACGCCTGGGACTCGGAAATGTGGAACGCCGCGGACTGGTTCCGCGTGAAGTGACCTGATCCCCGCGGGGCCGGAGCGATCCGGCCCCGCACTTTCCTTCGCACCCTCCCCAAGGCGAGAGCCGCATGCTCACCTTCACGCTTCGCCGGCTCCTCCTGGCCATACCCACTCTGCTGGTCATCAGCCTGGTGATCTTCCTTCTGGTGGATCTGGCCCCCGGCTCGCCCATGTCCGAAATCCCCCTGACCGTCCCGCCGGACGTGCGGCAGAAGATGATCGAAGCGCTTGGTGCCGATCAGCCGGTTTTCGTCCGCTATTTCCTCTGGCTGCGGCAGTTCTTCTGGGTGGAACCCGCCTATGTCTTCGACAGCTGGTTCGGCACCAGCCTTGCCGAAGGCGAACAGCGGATCCTGTCCTGGCAGTCGCGCAGCCCCGTTTTCACCATCATCGGCCAGCGCCTGCCCCAGACCCTGATCGTGATCGGCACCGCCTACATCGTCGGCATCCTGATCGCGCTGCCCATCGGCATATACTCGGCCTACCGGCAGTATTCGCTGTTCGACCAGGGCGGCACGCTCTTTGCGATGATCGGCTTTTCCGTGCCCACCTTCTTCTCGGGCACGCTGTTCATCATCATCTTCGCCGTCTGGCTGGGCTGGTTCCCGACCAAATATGACACCCAGCTTGAAGTCGTCGATTGGGCCAGTTTCTGGGAACAGGTCCGCCAGATGGCCCTGCCCGTGATGACCCTGGGCCTTGCCAATGCCGCCGCGATCAGCCGCTACATGCGGTCCTCCATGCTCGACAACATGACGATGGACTATGTCCGCACCGCCCGCGCCAAGGGCATGTCGGAACGCACCGTCGTCCTGAAGCACGTGCTCCGCAACTCGCTGATCCCCGTGGTGACCGTGATCGCGCTTGGCATCCCCTCGATCTTCGGCGGCGCGATCATCACCGAGAACCTTTTCGGCGTGAACGGCATCGGCGCGGCGCTGATCGGGGCGATCCATGCCTCCGACCTGCCGATGGTTCAGACGCTCGCCTTCATCTTCGCGGTGCTGATCGTCCTCTTCAACCTGATCGCCGACATCCTTTACGGCCTTCTCGACCCCCGGATCCGCTATGACTGACGCGTCTGCCGCCCCTCCGAAACCGGCCAGCGCCGCGCGCGACATCTGGCAACAGTTCCGCACCCACAAGGGCGCCCTGTTCGGGCTGATCGTGCTGGGCTTCCTGATCGTCGCCGTGATCATCGGTCCCTGGATCTGGGTGCCCGAGAAACTGTCCGTGGCCGAGGCGATCAAGCTGAAGAACCAGGGACCGTCCCTGCGCTTCCCTCTCGGCACCGACCAGCTTGGCCGCGACATGCTGGCGCGGATGCTGCTGGCGGGCCGCGTGTCGCTGGCGGTGGGCCTGGTGGCAATGGTGATCGCCATCGTCTTCGGCACCCTGATCGGCACGCTCGCCGGGTACTTCCGCCGCCTCGACGGGCCGCTGATGCGCCTGACCGACATGTTCCTCGCCCTGCCCCTGATCCCGCTCCTCCTTGTCATGGTGATGCTTTTCCGCGACCGGATCGCGGGGCTGATCGGGCCAGAACTCGGCGCCTTCACCCTGATCGTCTTCGCCATCGGCATCACCTCGTGGATGGCCACCGCCCGGATCGTCCGGGGCGAGGTGCTGACGCTGAAGGAACGGGAATATGTGCTCGCCGCCCGGTCGATCGGGGCCAAGCCGAACCGGATCATCCGCCGCCACATCCTGCCGAACGTCGTGTCACCCGTCATGGTCGCCGCCACCCTGGGCGTGGCCGAGGCGATCATCACCGAAAGCGTGCTCAGTTTCCTCGGCCTCGGCTTCCCGCCCGACTTCCCGACCTGGGGTCGGCTTCTGTTCGACGGGTTGCAATACATGCAGGTCTACCCCGAACGCGTGGTCTGGCCGGGCCTGGCGATCTCGCTGACCGTGCTGTCGGTAAACTACATCGGCGACGGCTTGCGCGACGCGCTCGACCCGCGCATTCGGGGGCGGTGAACGCGTGGCACGACTTTTCGACGAAAAGTCGAATCCCCGATTTTTCGCCAAAAAAATCGTCTAGTGCAGTGACTTCCGGATCCGCCGCACCATCAGCCAGACCGCCAGCACCACCACCGGCACCAGACCTGCCTGCAGCGCCCCGTAGCTGATTTGCAGCGCATAAGCCGCCGGCTTGAGGAAATAGGCCGCCAAGTTCACCGCATAATAGCTGATCGCCACCGTCGACAGCCCCTCGACCGTGCGCTGCAGCCGGAGTTGCAGATCCGCCCGCCGGTCCATGCTTTGCAGCAGCTTCTGGTTCTGCGCCGACCGTTCGACATCCACCCGCGTCCGCAGCAGCTCTGCCGCCCGCTCTGCCCGTTCGGCCATCGCGCTCAGCCGGCTTTCAGAGGACTTCACCGTCCGCATCGCCGGGTCATAGCGCCGCATCATGAATTCCGCGAAGGTCTGCCGCCCTTCGATCCGCGCCTCGCGCAGGACCTCGATCCGCTGGTTGACGATGGCCTCATAGGCCGCCGTCGCGCCAAAGCGGAAGGAAAACTGCACCGCCAGGCTTTCAAGCTCGGCCGAGATCGTCAACAGGTCATGCAGCGCCACCTCCGGCGCGGGCTCGGCATTGTCCAGACCCGAGACCAGCGCCGACAGCTTCGGGTCCAGCGCGTTCAGCCGCCCCGACAGGTCGCGCGACCGCATCAGCCCCAGCATCGACATCGCCCGGTAAGTCTCGATCTCGCACAGGCGCTGCACGATCCGCCCCACCCGGCGCGGACCGGTGCCGGGTGCCACGAAGACCGCAAAGCGCATGTGCCCCGCCGGGTCGATGCGGAAATCCGCCGCCACCACCGCCGCCCCGTCCACCACGCGGCTGACCGCCAGGCTTTCCGGCACGAACCACTGGTCAACCTTCTGCAACAGCTCTTCGTCCGAGGCAGGCATCGGCTCCACCCGGATCAGGACCGAGGTCAGCCGCTTGCCGGGTGCCGCGGCCAGCCAGTCCTCGGGCAGCACCTCGGCTTCCGCCGGATCGAACGGCCGTGACGAGACGCCCCGGGTGAAAGCCGTGTAGGTCACGAACTCGGTGTGGCTTTCCCACTTCAGTTCCGCCCGCCCGATCGACCCCTGGAAATGTGTCGCCCCCGGCTGCGGATGGGCCGATCCATGCCGATCCAGCAGCGCCAGAAGATGCGCCAGATCCGCGCCCCGATCCCGGTTCTGCGCCTGCACCGGCTCCTTGATCGCGACATAGACGGCGGTCGAGGGCACGTCCAGAGACGGGAAGGGCCGCGCATGCAGCTCGTTCACGGTGGCATAGCGCAAGGGATGGTCGGAAATCGGCATGTCGTCTTGTCCGGGGCCAGGCGGGCCAGATTCGGCCATAGCCAGATTTTTCGTGGAACTCCATGGCTTTGTCGGCATGCCAAGGCATACCTCACGCCTTGCGACCGCTTTGCCGCAAAGATTTTCGCCTGGCGCGCGTAGGGCGGCACGATTGCCCGCGTAAAGGCAATCACGAAACCCACGCAGCCTGACCCATAAAGGACAGACCATGCGCACTCTCGCTCTTCTCGCCTGCCTCGCCCTCCCGGTGACCCCGGCGCTGGCCGACATCACCGTCACCAACGACCGCGGCGGCAGCGCCGTGATCTCGCGCGATTGCGACCGCGGCAATGGCCAGGCCACCTGCACCGTCGAGGGCACCTATACCGGGGCCGAAGGCAAGACCGCCTTCAAGACCCGTGTCCGCACCGCCGAGCGTGGCAGCTTCACCACCGAGGTCTCGATCACCGGCCCCGAGGGCAAGACCCGCACCCGCGAACGCAGCTGGGCGCGCGACTGACCCTGGGCAGGGGCGCGCCGGGACTTGCCTCCCGGCCCGCTTTCGCCAAGCTTGGCCGGACAGCGTCGCGGGGACAGGTGTGACAGCGGACGAGGACCGGCAAGCGATGGCCGCGCTGGCAACGGGGGACCGGCAGGCCTTGGGCCTCCTGATCCGCCGCCACGGCCCAGGCCTCCGCCGGTTTCTTGCCGGGATACTGACCTCCGCGCATGAAGCCGAGGATCTGGCGCAGGAAACCTTCCTCAGGGTCTGGTCCGCCGCCGCGCGCTATGATCCGGACAGGGCCGCGCCCTCGACCTGGATCTACCGGATCGCCTTCCGCCTTGCCATCGACCGTAACCGCCGCACCGGGTTCCGCCGCTTTCTCGGCCTCGATGCCGCGCCCGAGCCGATGGACGACCAGCCGGGGGCCGAGGCAGACCTCGCCGCCCGACAAGAGCTTGCCCGGACCCGCGCCGCGCTGGCCACCCTACCTGACCGCCAACGCCGCGCGCTCCTTTTGCGCGCCGTGGCGGGGATGACGAATGCCGAGATTGCCGCCACACTGGGGATCAGCGCGGGCGCGGTAGAACAACTGCTGGTCCGGGCGCGAGGCGCGCTCCGGGCGCAGACGAAAGGGGATTGGGGATGACACCTGAAGATGACGACCTGCTGGACGCCCGTCTGGCGCGAACGCTCGGCCCGGATGCCGACGACACCGCAGCCCTGTCGCGCGCGGTCCTGACCCGCCTCGCCGCGCCCGAGGCTTCGCGCCGCGCGCCCTTGGCCGAGGTTCTGGTTGCCCCCCTGCCCGCCACGGGGCTGTTGTTCGGCCTCCTCCTCCTTGCCCTGGCGATGGGCTATGGATTGGCCCCCGCCGACCTCGACGAGGTGACGGCGCTTGTCCAACTTCTCGGACCCGGGTTCTGACGATGACCGCACCTGTCCCTCCGCCAGACGCACCGCGCCGATCCTGGGGCCGCATCGCGCTGGTCGCGGCCCTCGTCCTGTCCCTGTTCCTGAACGCCGTCGCCATCGGCGCCTTGGCCCGGCTGAACGCTGCCCGAACCACCCTCCTCGGCCCCGATGCCGAGGCCGCGCGTCTCCCCGACGACTTGCGTGCCGACCTGCGCGAGGCCCTCCGTGCCGAAAGCCGCAGCGTCCGCCCGCTTCTCCGCGACGTGGTGCGCGCCCGCGCGGCCATCGTCGCGGCGGCGCGGGCCGAGCCCTATGATCGCGCCACCGCTGAAGCGGCAATGGATGATTTCAGGGGGTCCGTGGACGCGCTTCTGGCCGAGGTCCAGCGCATCTTCCTAAACCAGCTGGACGCGCGCGCGGAAAAGTAGGGTGGGCAAGCTGCCCACCCTACGATCACGTCACTCGATCATCGGCAACAGGCTGTCGAGGCTCTTCTTCGCGTCGCCATAGAACATCCGCGTGTTCTCCTTGTAGAAGAGCGGGTTCTCGATCCCCGAATACCCCGTCCCTTGGCCCCGCTTCGACACGAAGACCTGCTTTGCCTTCCAGCACTCCAGCACCGGCATCCCGGCGATGGGGCTGTTCGGGTCCTCTTGCGCCGCCGGGTTCACGATGTCGTTCGACCCGATCACGATGGCGACGTCGGTTTCCGGGAAGTCCTCGTTGATCTCGTCCATCTCCAGGACGATGTCGTAGGGCACCTTCGCCTCGGCCAGAAGCACGTTCATGTGCCCCGGCAGACGCCCCGCGACGGGGTGGATCGCAAAGCGGACGGTCTTGCCCTTGGCCCGCAGCTTCCGCGTCAATTCCGACACCGACTGCTGCGCCTGCGCCACCGCCATGCCGTAGCCCGGGATGATGATGACGCTGTCGGCATCGTTCAGCGCCGCCGCCACGCCTTCGGCGTCGATGGCGATCTGCTCACCCGTTACTTCCATCGCCGGGCCCGTGGTGCCGCCGAAGCCGCCCAGGATGACCGAGATGAACGACCGGTTCATCGCCTTGCACATGATGTAGGACAGGATCGCACCCGAGGACCCCACCAGCGCCCCCACCACGATAAGAAGGTCGTTCGACAGCGAAAAGCCAATGGCCGCCGCCGCCCAGCCGGAATAGCTGTTCAGCATCGACACCACGACCGGCATGTCCGCCCCGCCGATCCCCATGATCAGGTGATAGCCGATGAACAGCGCGGCCAAGGTCATCCCGATCAGCGCCAGCGAGGAGCCCGATTGCAGGTAGACCACCAGCAGCACGACCGAAATGATCGCCGCGCCCGCGTTCAGCGCATGTCCGCCCGGCAGCTTCTTCGCCTTGCCGTCGACCTTGCCCGCAAGCTTGCCGAACGCAATCACCGACCCGGTAAACGTCACCGCCCCGATGAACACGCCGAGGAACGTCTCGACCCGCAGGATCGAGATCAGCGCCCCGGCCATCGGGTCCTCAAGCTTGTGGACCAGCGTCTGGGCAAAGCCCGTCACCGCCGCCCGCGCGGCCTCGTCCATGCCCTGGACCGAGGCCAGCTCGATATGCGTGTTGAACCCAATGAACACCGCCGCAAGGCCCACCAGCGAGTGCATCGCGGCCACCAGCTGCGGCATCTCGGTCATCTGGACACGTTGGGCTACCATCCAGCCCAGCACGCCGCCTGCCGCGATCAGCACGACCGACAGCCACCAGAGGCCCGCGCCCGGCCCATACAGCGTCGCAGCGACGGCAAGCGCCATGCCGACGATCCCGTACCAGACCGCGCGCTTCGCGCTTTCCTGGCCCGAAAGCCCGCCCAGCGAGAGGATGAAGAGAACTGCCGCAACGACATAGGCAGCCGTGGTAAATCCGTAAGCCATTTCGCGCGCGCTCCCTTACGACTTCTGGAACATGGCGAGCATGCGCCGGGTGACCATGAAGCCACCGAAGATGTTTATCCCGGCCATGAAGACCGACAGCGCCGCCAGGATGATGACGAGGAAACTCCCCGATCCGATCTGCATCAAGGCCCCCAGGATGATGATCGACGAAATCGCGTTCGTGACCGCCATCAGCGGCGTGTGCAGGGAATGCGAGACGTTCCAGATCACCTGGAAGCCCACGAAGACCGCCAGCACGAAGACGATGAAGTGGCTCATGAAACTGGCCGGAGCATAGAGCCCCGCGAGCAGCATCAGCCCGCCGCCAATGGCCAGCAACCCCACCTGGTTCCGTGTCTGCGCCTTGAAGGCCGCGACTTCCTGCGCCCGGCGTTCCTCGGGCGTCAGCTCCTTGGCTTTCTCCTTCGGCTTTGCCGCCGCGATGGCCTGCACTTTCGGCGGTGGCGGCGGATAGGTCACCGCCCCCATATGGGCCGCGGTCGCGCCCCGGATCACGTCATCCTCCATGTTGTGCAGGATGATCCCGTCCTTCTTCGGCGTCAGGTCCGTCAGCATGTGGCGAATGTTGGTGGAATAAAGCGTCGAGGCCTGCGCGGCCATCCGGCTGGGGAAGTCGGTGTAGCCGACGATGGTCACGCCATTGTCGGTCACGATCTTCTGGTCCGGCACCGTCAGGTCGCAGTTGCCGCCACGTTCCGCCGCCAGGTCGACGATGACCGACCCCGGCTTCATCATCCTGACCATGTCCTCGGTCCAGAGCTTCGGCGCGGGCCGGCCGGGGATCAGCGCAGTGGTGATGACGATGTCCATGTCCGGCGCAAGCTCGCGGAACTTCTTCAGCTGCGCCTCGCGGAATTCGGGGCTCGAAGGGGCCGCATAGCCCCCCGTTGCGGCCCCGTCCTGCGCGGCTTCGGCGAAATCGAGGTAGACGAACTCCGCCCCCATCGATTCAATCTGCTCGGCCACTTCGGGCCGCACGTCGAAGGCCAGCGTGATCGCGCCGAGGCTGGTGGAGGTCCCGATGGCCGCAAGGCCCGCAACGCCCGCACCGACGATCAGCACCTTGGCCGGCGGCACCTTGCCCGCCGCCGTCACCTGGCCGGTGAAGAAGCGGCCAAAGTTGTTCCCGGCCTCGATCACCGCGCGGTAGCCAGCGATGTTCGCCATCGACGACAGCGCATCCATCTTCTGCGCGCGGCTGATGCGGGGCACCATGTCCATCGCGACGATGGTCAGGCTCTTCTTCGCCGCCGCGTCCAGCAGTTCCGCATTCTGCGCGGGCCAGAAGAAGCTGATCAGCGTCTGCCCGTCCTGCAAGCTTGCCAGTTCCTTGGCATCCGGGCCGCGCACCTTGACGATCACGTCCGCCGCCGCGATCACCGCCGCCGCATCCGGCAGCACCTCGACCCCCGCCGCCGCATAGGCCGCGTCCGAAAACCCGGCCTTGGTCCCCGCGCCCGCCTGAATGCAGGACGAATGCCCCAGCTTTGCCAGCTGAACCGCCGAATCCGGCGTCATCGCGACCCGGTTCTCGCCCGGAAACACTTCCGTCAAAGCGCCTATCTTCACCCGCATCCCCCACTTGTAGACGTGCAGTCATAAACTGACCCAATGCACTTATCACCGCGCAACAATATTTCAAACCCCGTTTGCATCCGCAGCACGAGTCAGCCCCGACGCCCCAACCACCGCCGGGTGCGCGCCGCCCAGAGATCGAACTCCGGCCCGAAGGCCAGCGTCAGCCGCGCTTCCTCGTCACGGATAAAACGGGTCTGGATCAGCCAGACAAAGCTTGCCACCAGCGGCAATGCCAGGACGGCGTCCCACCACAGGACCGCACCAGCCAGGATCAGCGCATCACCAAGGTAGACCGGGTTCCGCGACAGGCTAAAGACGCCAGAGGTCACCAGCGCAGACGGGTCGCGACGCGGGATGACCGTGGTCCGGTGCCGCGCCATCTGCCGGATCGCCAGCGCCATCAGCCCCAGTCCAACCGCAACCAGCGCCGCACCGGCCACTCGCCCGAACGTGCCCAGAAACCCCGGCGACACCCAGGACAACAGCCAGACCGCCGCCAGATGCAGCGCCAGCCAGGTCGGCGGAATGTCGATGTCGCGCAAGGTCACGGGCCGATCCCCCCGCACCGTCTTGACGAAAAGCCCATCCGGACGCAAGCCCGACACGCCCTCCTGTCGCGGACCCGGCCCACTTCCCGCTGGAAATCGGCGACCCCTCCCCCCATAACCGGGGAAACCCGGAAGGACCCTGAAATGCCCATCGACTTTGCCGCGACCAAAGCCCGCTTCCACCTGCCCGAAGGCGTGATCTATCTCGACGGCAACTCGCTGGGGCCGATGGTGAAATCCGCCCCCGCCCGAATGGACAGGGTGATGACCGACGAATGGGCCGAGCTTCTGATCCGCGGCTGGAACAAGGCCGGGTGGATGGCACAGCCCGCGGCCCTCGGCGACCGGATCGCCCGGCTGATCGGCGCGGCCCCCGGGACCGTCGTCTTGGGCGACACGCTGTCGATCAAGGTTTACCAAGCCCTTGCCTCTGCCTTGGAGATGAACCCCAAGCGCCGGGTGATCCTGTCGGACACCGGCAACTTCCCGTCCGACCTCTACATGGCCGAGGGTCTCTGCCGCACCTTGGGGGGCCAGTATCGCTTGAAGACAGTCGCGCCCGAGGAAGTCATGTCCGCCATCGACGACACCGTCGCCGTGACCATGATCACCGAGGTCGACTACCGCACCGGCCGCCGCCACCACATGGCCGACATCACGAAGCGCGCACATGAGATGGGGGCGCTGACGGTCTGGGACCTCGCCCATTCGGCGGGCGCGATCCCGGTGGACCTGACCGCCGCGAAAGCCGACTTCGCCGTGGGCTGCACCTACAAATACCTCAACTCCGGCCCCGGCGGCCCGGCCTTCATCTACGTGGCCCCGAACCACGCCGACACCGCCCGCCCCGCCCTTTCCGGCTGGCTGGGTCACGAGGCCCCCTTCGCCTTCGACCTGAATTACCGCCCAGGCCAAGGCATCGAGAGGATGCGCGTCGGCACGCCCCCCGTTCTGCAGATGGCCGCACTCGAAGCCGCCCTCGACGTCTGGGACGGTGTTGACCTCCGCGAGGTCCACGCCCAGTCCCTTCGCCTGCAGGACCAGTTCATCAAGGGGATCGAGGCTCGCGCGCCCATGCTGCAACTGGCCACCCCGCGCTCGCACCAGATGCGCGGGTCGCAGGTCAGCTTCCGCCACCCCGACGGCTACGCCATCATGCAGGCGCTGATCGCGGAAGGGGTGATCGGCGACTTCCGCGCGCCCGACATCCTGCGTTTCGGCTTCACGCCGCTCTACATCGACGAAGACGACGTGGCCCTGGCTGTCAGAATTCTGGCAAAGATCATGGACTATGGTTCCTGGGACAAACCGGAATTCAAGCAACGCGCCCGGGTGACCTGATGCGCCTCACCGCCGCCGTCCTTCTCGCCCTCGCAGCCCCTGCGCTGGCCGAACCCATCTCGCTGAAGCGCGGGGTCAACTTCGGTCTCTGGGACGAATGGCCCTCGATCGGCGAGATGCTGGCCGACCCTGCAAAGCTTGATCCCTTCCCCGACTGGCAGCGCCACACCACGCCGGCCATGCTCGCTGCCCTGACCGAGCAGGGCTTCGATTTCATCCGCATGCCCACCGACCCCGGCCCCCTCCTTGCCTACGGGCCGGGCGTCAACCAGGACAGGCTCATCGCCGGGATCCGGTCTGCGACCGAAAGTGCCATGGCTGCGGGCCTCAAGGTCGTCGTCGACCTCCACCCCCTGCCGCGCGGTGATGAGGTCGGCGGGATGGAAGATATCCTGGAAGCCCAATGGCCCGACTATGTCGCCCTCGTCGGCCACCTTGCCGCCGAAATGTCTACCCTGCCCGCCGACAAGGTCGCGCTGGAACTCCTCAACGAACCCACCTTCGACTGCGAGGCGGTCTATGCCGGGGCCGAACCCCGCTGGCCCGCGATGCAGGCCGAGCTTCTCGCCGCCGTCCGCGCCAATGCCCCCGATCTGACCGTGGTCCTGACCGGCGCCTGCTGGGGCCAGGCCAACGCGCTGGCAACCCTCGACCCCGCGCTTTACGCCGATGACAACGTCCTCTGGACCTTCCACAGCTACGAGCCCTTCCTCTTCAGCCACCAGGGCGCAAGCTGGTCCGGCGCGCCCGAGAAATACATCTGGAACCTGCCGTACCCGCCCTCTTCCGTGACCGACGACCAGGCCGCTGACATCGCCGCCGCCGCGAAAGAGGCCATGGCCGCAGAAGAAGGCACCGCCGACGCAGCGCTGATCGACCAGGCCCTCGCCGATTACCGCGCCTATCCCGACAGCATCGTCACGACCGAGATCGACCGCGCCGCCGCCTGGGCCGACGACCACGGCATCCCGCGCGACCGGCTGTTCCTGGGCGAGTTCGGCGCGCTGCACACCGACGGCTATGGCGACACCTACCCGCGCGAATGGTATCTGGCCTTCCTCAACGACAAGCGCGCCGCGGCCGAGGCTGCCGGCATGTCCTGGGCCGTCCTCGGCTATATCGGCGGCATGGGCATCGCCCGTGACGACGCCCCCGACCGCCGCCTTGACCCCGACACCTGCCGCGCGCTCGGCCTGCCCTGCGGCAAGTGATCCTCCTGCCTCTGCCTCGCCGGCCACGTTGCGCGACACAAGACCTTTGAACCTTGGATGCGGAAACCTGCGGCCTTGGCGCAACTCTGCGGAAAAATCAGCCTTTTTCACGTCCCCGTGATCGCCGCCGGAAGCCTGCACGGTTTGACCTGTGGATAACGCTCGTCTAGCCTGCACGCGACCGAGCCTGCGGTCTCTGCCCGCGGGTCACATTTCAATGGATCGCTACATGCTTCTGACATCACGTCGATTTCTGCACCGTGCCGCACTGACCCCGGCCGCCCTTGCATTCGCCCTTCTGGCCGCCTGCGTCGATCCGGCGGCGGGACCGACCGCTTCATCCCAGCCCCTGCCCAAGAACGACGAAAACGTCTACGGCGCCACGATGGACGCGGGCATCGAAATTCCCGCCCTGCCGGTCGAACAGATCCCCGAAAGCCATCGCCGCCAGGTCGTCGCCTATGAAACGGACCAGCCCGTCGGCACGATCGTCATCAACCCGAAGACCAAGCTCTTGTATTACGTCGTCGGCAAGAACAAGGCGATCCGCTATGGCATCGCGGTGGGCAAGGCCGGGTTCGAATGGTCGGGTGAGGCCATCGTGTCCGAAAAGAAACCCTGGCCGCGGTGGATCCCGCCGAAAGAGATGATCGCCCGGAGTCCCGAATTGGCCAAGTACGACGAAGTCGGCCAGCCCGGCGGCCCGACGAACCCGCTGGGTGCCCGAGCGATCTATCTGACTTCGGGTGGCCGCGATTACGGCTACCGCATCCACGGCACCCCGGAATGGCAGTCGATCGGCCGCAACGCCTCGTCCGGCTGCATCCGGATGATCAACCAGGACGTGCTGGACCTCTACAGCCGGGTCAAGGGCGGCGAGAAGGTCATCGTCCTGACCGCCAGCGGCGAGATGCCGAAGGGCCTTTACATCCCGCCGCCGCAGGTTCCGGCCAAGGTCGCAAAGAAACCCGCCGCCGAACCGGCTGTCGTTCCCGCCGGGGCCGTGCCCACGCTGAAGGTCCTGCCGCCGCCCTCGATTGCGACCGGCAGCCCGGCCGTTGTCGCACCTGCGGCGGCAACGACCGCACCTGCGGCGGACCCAGCCGCCCCTGTCTGCAAGGTCCCGCTGGTGAATGGCACCTGCCCCGCCGGGAACTGATCCGATCCGCAAATGACAAAAAGGGGGCGCCGACTGGCGCCCCCTTTTTGTCATGACGCAGCCGTCACTTCAGCCAGCGGTCATAATCGCTGACCAGCAGGTGCCAGGGCGCCTCGTCCTCCTCGATTTCGGCAAAGCGGCCGATCGGTTCGCGGAAGATGTTGTCGGTCAGGTCGTCATTCACGGTCGAGACCTCGCCGATCAGCACATCACCCCCCTCGCCCCAGAACGCATGCCAGTCCCCCGGCATCAACGTCACGCTTTCCCCCGGGGCGAATTTCAGCTTCTCGCCAGGGCCATAGGTCCGTTCGATCCCGTCGCACCGCACCACCCCGCCCTTGTCCCAGGCGAAGTTGCCCTTGTCGTCCGACCCGTACAGTTCCACCACCAGCGTGGCACCGCCCCGGTTGATGATGTCCTCGGCCTTGATGACATGGGTGTGCATCGGGCTCAGCTGGTCCTGGCGGCTGATGAGCAGCTTCTCGGCATAGCACATGCCGCCCCCGCGCTGCAGATCAGCCAGCCGCCCATTGCGCAGGGTGAAGAGGAACAGCCCCATCTCGTCGAACCGGCCCTGTCCGTAATCGGTGATGTCCCAACCGCAGCGCGCCTCGACAATGGCTCTGGCATCGGTGCGCGCCTTGAACTGGTCCGGCGACCAGTTGGCAAAGGGCGGCAGCACAAAACCATAGTGGCGGATCATCTCGTCCGCCGCCCGCATGATGTCGTTGATGCGTGACCGTTTCATCCGTTCCTCCCGGGGATTCGCTTGGCGGAAGATGATCCGATTTCCCGACGCCTGTCACCGGGCGGAACCGGAAACCCTTCGGTTTCCGGACCGATTTCCGCAGGAAATCGCGCCCCGCGTCGCCGTCACGCCAGACGCCGGATCGGTTCGCGGTTGCAGAAGATGACCATCTGCCCCGCATTTTCGACCACCGAGAAGCCCCGGCGCCGCATCTCCTCCAGAAACGCCGTGCGCCCGTAAAAGCGGTCGATGTCCCGCGCATTCCGGCGGATCACTGCGCCGGTCGCCGCCGCGCGCGAACTGAAAAGCTCGGTCAGGAACGCTTCGGGGGTCAAGGGCGGCTGCATGGACATGGGTTTCATGCTGCCGCCAGTTGGTTAACAAAGCGTTATCGCTTGCCGAAGATCGACCCGAGCACACCGCGGATGATGGCTTGCCCGGACTTCGTCCCAAGCTGCCGCGCAAAGCTCTTGGCAAAGGCCGTCCCGATGGAATCCGACCGGCTGCCAGAGGACGACCGTTTCGGACGGTCCGCGCCGTAGCCATCCGCATCATAGCGCCGCGCGCGTTCGAACTCGCGCTTCTCCTCCGCCTGACGCGCCTCCAGTTCGGACGCCTCCCGCGCTGCCGCTTCGGACCGCGCCCGCAGCTTTTCGTAGGCGCTGTCGCGGTCGAGCACTTGCTCGTATTTGCCGTTCACGGGCGAAGCCGCCATCACCGCCGCCCGCGCGGGCGCATCAATTGGCCCAAGCTGGCTCGACGGCGGCCGGATCAGCGTCCGTTCGGCAACCCCCGGCACGCCCTTGGCTTCCAATAGCGAGGTCACCGCCTCCCCCGTGCCCACATCGCGGATCGCCTCGTCGATGGCAAAACGGGGGTTCGGCCGATAGGTCTCGGCGGCCTTGGCAAGGTCCTTCTGGTCCTTCGCGGTAAAGGCTCGCAGCGCGTGCTGCACCCGGTTGCCAAGCTGCCCCAGGATCGTGTCCGGCACATCCGCCGGGTTCTGGGTGATGAAATAGACCCCCACCCCTTTGGACCGGATCAGCCGCGCCACCTGTTCCACCTTGGAAATCAGCGCCTTAGGCGCGTCGGTGAACAGCAGATGCGCCTCGTCGAAGAAGAAGACGAGCTTCGGCTTGTCCGGATCGCCCACCTCAGGGAGCAGCTCGAACAGTTCCGACAGCAGCCACAGCAGGAAGGTCGCATAAAGCCGCGGCGAATTCATCAGCTTGTCCGCCGCCAGGATGCTGATCCGCCCCGCCCCTGAAGGATCGACCGTCATCAGGTCTGCCAGGTCCAGCGCAGGCTCGCCAAACAGCGCCGCGCCGCCTTCGTTCTCCAGGACCAGAAGCCGCCGCTGGATCGCGCCGACCGATTCCTTCGACACCAGCCCATAGCGACCCGAGATTTCCTCGGCATTCTCGGCCACAAAGGTCAAAAGCGCTTGCAGGTCCTTCAGATCCAGAAGCGGCAGCTCTTCCTCGTCCGACAGCCGGAAGGCCACGTTCAACACGCCCTCCTGCGGTTCCGACAGCTCCAGAAGCCGCGACAGAAGAAGCGGCCCCATCTCGTCCACCGTCGCGCGGACGGGGTGACCCTTTTCGCCGAAGAGGTCCCAGAAGATCACCGGAAAGCCGCGATACTGCAGGTCCAGCCCGATCTGGGCCGAGCGCTTGGTGAAGGCCTCGTGCAGCTTGTGCGTCGCGGACCCAGGTGCCGCCAGCCCCGCCAGGTCGCCCTTCACATCCGCCATGAACACCGGCACGCCCGAGGCCGAAAAGCCCTCGGCCAGGATCTGCAGCGTCACGGTCTTGCCCGTCCCCGTCGCCCCGGCGATCAGCCCGTGCCGGTTGCCGTATTTCAGAAGCAGTCTCTGCGGCAGGCCATAGCCCTCGCCGCCGCCGCCCACGAAAATGCTCTCTGCGTCCACTGCCTGATCCGCCACTTCCGACCTCACAACCCCTGGTTGAAAGGGGCGCGCAGCCCCTGCCCCGATACCGGGCGGGCCAAACATACATTGTTAACCTCATTCTGCCAGACTGAACTCATCGGTCCTGCCGCTTCATGCGGGGCCGATGGTGACTTCCTCCCTGTTGACTGGCCGCGCCCTTGAAAAGGCGCGGTTTTTTTCTGTCATCAAATCTGTAACGTTCCGCAAAAGAACCCGTTGACGCCCCGCATTTTCCGCCGTAGCGTCCCATCCCATGAAGTCGGCCAGTCCGACAGGGAGCAAAAAACAATATCCGAAAGGGGCCGGTCTTCCGGCCCTTTTCCATTTCGGTCCGCAGCTCTCGTTCGGATGCGGGCAGAAGCCTGCCGGGGCATGCTTTTCGGACCTGACTTGCCCGGGACCCCATGCTAGGAACCCGCCAGCAATCGACCGACCAAAGGAAATGTCGAACATGGCAAAGACCACGAGCACCGCGCTTGCCCTCCTGCTTGCTCTGGCGGCCCCGCTCGCCGCGCAGGACACAGCCGCCCCGGCCGAAGGCGACGCCGCCGCGACCACCGAAGCCGCGCCGGCAACCGGTGACACCCTCGCTCTCGGGCAGGAAGTCGGCGGCGACGGGCCAGGCAGCACTTACACCGCCGCGACCTTCGAAGCCTGGGAACAGCGCTGCGTCCGCACCGAAAGCGGCGTCGACCCCTGCCAGCTCTACCTCCTCCTGAAGGACAAGGAGGGCAACTCGGTCGCCGAGTTCACGATGTTCAACCTGCCCAAGGGTTCGGAAGGTCCTGCTGTTGCCGGGGCGACCTTCATCGCGCCGCTCGAAACGCTTCTCACCGCCGGGATGCTGTTGCAGATCGATGCGGCCAAGCCCAAGGCCTATCCGTTCAGCTTCTGCACCCAGATCGGCTGTGTCGCGCGCGTCGGCTTCACCGCCGAAGAGATCGCGGCGATGAAGTCCGGTGCGAACGCCGTGATCACCATCGTCCCCTTCGTCGCCCCGGACGAGAAGGTGGAACTCACCATGTCGCTCAAGGGCTTCACGGCCGGTCTTGATGCGGTCACCGCCGCCAACGACGCCGCCGATGCCGCTGCGGCCGCTGCAGCACCGGCCGAGAAGAGCGAATAGCGCCCCTTTCGGACGATCTGGATCAGGGCCGGCCTTCGGGTCGGCCCTTGCCATTTGTAGCCCCCCGGTCAGGCCCCTCGAAAGGCCAGGACCGCGTTCAGCCCGCCAAAGGCGAAGGCATTCGACAGAACCGCCGCAACCCGCGCCCGCCGCGCCACGTTCGGCACCACTTCCAGCTGGCAGTCCGGATCCTCGGCCAGATAGCCCATCGTCGGCGGCAGGATGCCCTGGGTCAGCGCCAGAAGACAGGCTATCGCCTCCAGCGCCCCGGTCGCCCCGATCGCATGGCCATGCATCGACTTGGTCGAGGACACCGGCGGCGCGGCCTTTCCGAACACCGTCCGGATCGCCAGCGTCTCGGCCCGGTCATTGGCCAGCGTCCCCGTGCCGTGCGCGTTGATGTAGCCCACCTCCTCAGGCATCATCCCTGCATCCGCCAGCGCCGCGCGCATCGCCCGAACCGCGCCCTCGACGTTCGGCGCCACGATGTCGGACGCATCCGCCGTCATCCCGAACCCCGCGACCTCGGCCAGCACCTTCGCCCCCCGGGCGCGCGCATGGTCCTCGGCCTCGAAGACCAGCACACCCGCCCCATCGCCGATCACCATGCCCTTGCGGCCCAGGCTGAACGGCCGGCACGCATCCGGGGCCAGCACCCGCAACCCCTCCCAGGCCTTCACGCCGCCAAAGCACAGCATCGCCTCCGCCCCGCCCGTCAGCATCACATCCGCAACGCCGGACCGGATCTGCTGCAAGGCCAGCCCCATCGCATGGTTCGCACTGGCGCAGGCCGAGGCGACCGTCAGCACCGGCCCCGACAGCCCATGCCGGATCGACAGGTGTGAGGCGGGCGCATTGTGCATCAGCCGTGGCACCGTCAGGGGCGAGACGCGCGACTTCCCCTCGGCATAGACCGCGCGGTAGCTGTCCTCCCAGGTCTGGATGCCGCCTGCAGCCGTCCCCAGGATCACGCCCCCGCGCGGCCCGATCCCCTCCGGCAGGCCCGCCATCGCCACCGCTTCCGCCCCCGCGACCACGGCATATTGGGTGACCGGGTCCAGGATCGGCAGCTCTCCGGCCCCGAAATGGTCCGCGCCCTGCCAGTCCCGCAGCGCCGCGCCGATCCGGACCTGCAACCGCTCGCCATCGCGGACCTCCAGCGGCCCGATGCCGCAGCGCCCGTTGCGGAACGCCGCGAATGTCCCCGGCACATCCGCCGCCAAGGCATTCACCGTGCCGATGCCGGTGACGACGACCCGACGCATCTTACGCAGCGCGTTCGGCAATCAGCCGCTCGACGCCTTCGACAATGCTTGGCACCGAGGAGAAGTCGAAATCCGGCTGGTCGGGTTCATTCGCGTTGAACGGCACCGCGATGTCGAACCGTTCCTCCATCGCGAAGATCGCCTCGACCTTGCCCAGCGAGTCGAGGCCCAGGTCGTCCACCCGCGCGTCCGGCGCGATCTCGCCTGGCGACAGCAGCAACTGCTTTGCCAGGATTGCAATGACCGCCGTCTCGATCTCGGACCGGATCATTCCTCGCCCCCGGACGCAGCGCTCGCTTCGCCCTTCTCCAGCGCCGCGACCCGTGCTGCTAGCCGTGGCAACCGGCGCAGCGCCTTCTGGATCTCGACATGCGTCTCCATCTTCACCGCCGGATAGCCCAGAAGCACCCGTCCGGCGGGAGCATTGGTGAAAATCTTCGTGGCCCCTCCGCAGATCACGTCATCGCCCACGAAGATGTTGTCGTTGACCCCGCACTGACCGCCCATCACCACCCGGTCACCGATCCGGGCCGACCCGGCAATGCCCACCTGCCCGCACAAAAGGCAATCGCGCCCGATCTGCACGTTGTGCCCGACGTGGACGAGGTTATCGAGCTTCGTCCCCGACCCGATCTGAGTATCCCGGATCGTGCCCCGGTCAATACAGACATTCGCACCGATTTCCACATCATCCCCGATGGTTACGGCCCCAAGTGAATGTATCCGCGTCCAGCTTTGATCCTTGATCTCCGCGCGGGAGCCAAGCGTCTCGCGGATCTCCTCGACCCCCGACTTCTCGGGTGTCACGAAAGAAAATCCGTCCGCCCCGATCACCGCGCCCGGCTGGCAGATGAAGCGGTCGCCGATGGTTACCCTGGCACCGATGCGCGCCCCTTGCAGGATCAGCGCATCGCGCCCGATCCGCGCCCCTTCGGCTATTGAGACGTGCGAAGCGATCCGCGCGCCGGGACCGATGACCACCCCCGCCCCGATCACCACGAACGGCCCGACCGCCGCGCCTTCGCCCAAGCGCGCCGAAGGGTCCACAACCGCCATCGGATGCACCCCCGGAGCAATAGCGGGCCCCGGGTCCATCAGCTGCGTGAGGCCCGCCATCGCCAGCCGCCCGCGCGGCGCAAAGATCGCGGCCTTCAGCCCCATGCCCCGCCAGTCCGCCCCCGGCCAGACCACCGCCGCTACGGCACGACCCTTGGCAATCCCGTCCCCGTACCTTGGGTCCATCGCTAGGGCGAGCTGGTCCGGCCCCGCCGCCGCAGGCTCGGCCGCGCCCCGGACGGCCAGGTCGAGATCACCCTCGGCCTCCGCCCCCAAAGCGCGCGCAATATCCCCGATCCTGTGGGCCATGACGTCCTCGGCTGTTCAGGCCCCAGACTTACCCCTGAACGCCCGCCAGTTCCACCCCGGCCGCCTGCAGCGCGTCCCACAATGCCGTATCCCGCCCATAGATGTCGCGGCGATAGCCGATCCGGCCCTTGGCATCGGGAAAGGCGGTGAAATAGACCAGATGCACCGGCAGGACCTGCTTCAGCTTGATCGTGGTTTCGTTGCCGGTCCCAAGTGCGGCGGCAAAGTCGCCTTGCGGATCGTCGCTTTGCTGTGCCAGCAGGTTGTAGGCAAAGTCGAACGGCTCGGCCAGCCGGATGCAACCGTGACTGTAGGCGCGCACTTCCTCGTCGAACAGCGACTTGGCTGGCGTGTCGTGCAGATAGATGTTGTTGGCGTTCGGGAACATGAACTTCACCTTCCCAAGCGCATTTCCGTCGCCCGGCGGCTGGCGCAGGCCATAGGGAAAATTGCCCGAGAAGTTGACTGACCCGCGCGGCACCACCCGCCCACGCCCGTCGACCACCTGCAAGTGACTGACAGCATTGGGATTGCTGCGCAATAGCGGCAGGTATTCGTTCACGATGATCGACCGCGGCACCCCCCACGACGGGTTGATCACCATGTGCTCCATCTGGTCGGAGAACTCGGGAGTCTCCCGGTCCGCGACATCCTTGCCGATCACGGCCCGCGTCTCGAAGACGGTTCTGCCGCCTTCGATGATCTTGGCGCGGAAGTCCGGCAGGTTGACCCAGACATAGCGCCCCGTCCGGTCGATCTTCATCCAGCGCTCGCGCTCCATCGCGACGAGGACCGACTTCAGCCGCGCCTCCGGGCCGATGTTGATCTCGTCCAGCGTGGCCGCATTCGCAATGCCATCCGCCGTCAGCCCGTGGTTCAGCTGGAACGCCGTCACCGCCACCTGCAGCGCCCGGTCGTAACTTGCGACCGAGGTCGGGGCGAGATAGCCCATCCGCATCAGCCGGTCGCGCAGCGCCACGACGGCCGGCCCGGTATCCCCCGGCCCCAGCGCGCCGCTCGGGACCTGTTCGCCCCAACCGCCCGCCGCGATCTGCGCCTCCAGCCCGAACTTGGCCTTCATCAGCTGCAGATAGGCCACCGATTTCGGCTCCAGCCAGCGCAGCACGGCCGCCGGATCCCCGTTCGCGATCCGCGTCAGCAGGATCTTCGGCTCGATCCGGTTGATCTCGCGCAGGATGCCTGCATCGACCTCCTTCGGGTCCAGGGCGCCCGAGGTCAGGTCCCGCGCCCAGGCGAGGTAGGCCCGCGTCATCTCGACCTCGACCCGGCCCCGGTCACCTTCCGTCTCGGCCGCCTGCAGTGCCGCGGTCAGTGCCGCCACGTCATAGCGCGCGGCCGGCAGCCCGTGATCGCCCGCCCGCGCGATGGCCGCAAGCAAGGCAGCGCGGCGCGGCGCATCCTCTGCCCCGGTCCACAGCGTCTCGTACCCGGTCTCGCGATACCAGTCCGCGACTGCCTCATCGGCCGATGCCGTGGCGGCAAGCGACTGGGTGAAGGCCGTTGACCCGGGGGCGACGGACTGCGCGGATGCGACCGGGGAAAGCGCCTGGCACAGCACGAAAGACAACGGCACAAGCCAGGAGCGGCAGCCCAGCCGGTGCAGGTCGGAAAAAGGCATTCTACCCTCGATCTCAACAGCTTGAAACGGTTGGATCATCCTTTCCCCGAACCGCAACGCTTGTCCATTCACAAAGCGGCAGCAAGGCCCCGCCGCCGCAAGATTGTTGCCCGCCGTGCTCTGGTCGTCGCGCAAAGCGATGCAGTTCCACCACACTCGGCGGAAATCGTCGCCGTTAAGCAAAAATTCGCCGATTCAGGTTGTGCTTCCCCCGATGCGGACAATCGGCGCTTGGGCTTCGATTCGACTTGTGCAATAACGGCGCTGCACTTGGGGAAGAAGTTGCAAAGAAGCTGCGCAGCGGCAGTCGAAGACAGCACGGGGACAGACGTTAGAATGACGGACAATCAGCTTATCGGCGTCTCTCGGCGCGGCCTTCTTGGTGTGTTCGCAGCGACGGCAGTGATTGCGGCTCCGACCCTCTCCAATGCTTTCGGTGTCCTCAAGGGTGCAGGCGACATCCGCCGGATCCGCATGTATTCCGGCCGCACGGGTGAGGCGATAGATACGATCTACTGGATCGAAGGCGAATACATCCCGGAAGTCGTCAAGGAAATCAATTACTTCATGCGTGACTGGCGGTCCGACGAAACCGTCAAGATAGACATGCGCACCGTCGACATCATGGCCGCCTCGCACCGGCTGATGGACGTCTCGGAACCCTACATGCTCTTGTCGGGCTACCGTTCGCCCAAGACCAACGCCATGCTGCGCTCGCGTTCCAGCGGCGTGGCGAAGAACTCGCTGCACATGAAGGGCCAGGCGGCCGACCTGCGGCTCCAGTCGCGTTCGGTCGGGCAGATGGCCAAGGCGGCTGCGGCCTGCGCGTCGGGCGGTGTCGGCAAATACTCCCGGTCGAACTTCGTCCACATGGATTGCGGCCCGGTCCGCAGCTGGGGCGGCTGACCGCGGTCAAGTCAGGAAAAACGGGCGCCTTCGGGCGCCTTTTTCATTTCCAGACCGGCCGAGCCACGAATTTTCGTCGAAAATTCGCGGCTATTCCTCCGCTGGGCCCGCCGCGCTCTCCCGCCCCCGGAACCCCATCGCCACGACGAACTTTTCCGAACTGTCGGCCCGGCTCGCAGGTGGCTTCACATTCGCCACCTTGCGGAAGCTGCGCTTCAGCATCGCCTGCATCTCGTTTTCGGCCCCGCCCGCCAGCACCTTGGCGACGAAGGTCCCGCCGTCTTCCAGCACGTCGAAGGCAAAGGCCAGCGCCGCCTCGACCAGGGCCACGATCCGCAAATGGTCCGTCCCCTTGTGCCCGGAGGCCGCCGCCGCCATATCCGACATCACCACATCGGCCCGGCCGCCCAGCCAACCCTTCACCTTCTCGTCCGCATCGTCGGCCAGGAAATCCAGCTGGTGGATCTCCGCCCCCGCAATCGGCTCCACCTCCTGCAGGTCAACCCCCAGCACGGTGCCCTGCGGCTTCTTCGGGTGCGTGCCCAACGCGTTCACGCGGTCCACCGCCACCTGGCACCAGCCGCCGGGCGCGCAGCCCAGGTCCACCACCCGCGCCCCGGGCTTCAGGAACCCATACTTGTCGTCCAGCTCGATGATCTTGTAGGCCGCCCGACCGCGATAGCCCTCGCGCTTGGCGCGCTGGACATAGGGGTCGTTCAGCTGCCGCTCCAGCCACAGGGTCGAGGACAGCTTGCGCCCCTTTGCGGTCTTCACCCGCACCCGCAGCTCGCGCTGCCCGCGCCCCGAGTTTGGCTTTTCCGTCATGTATAGGGCCCGTCCGCCAGCACGCCATCCGCGCTCATCTGCGCGTAAAGAAGCCCCTCCCTAAGGCCCCTGTCGGCCACCGACAAGCGGTCCGTCGGCCAGATGCGCATCAGCGCCTGCAGGATCGCCGCGCCGGACATGATCAGCGCATGACGGTCGCGCCCGATGCGCGGGTCCGTCCGCCGCCCCTCGGGCCCCAGCGCCAGATACTCCCGGATCACCAGGTCGATCTGGTCCGATGTCATCTGCAGCCCATCAACCTTGGTCCGGTCATAGCGCTTCAGGTTCAGGAACGACGCCGCCACTGTCGTCACCGTGCCGCTTGTCCCGATGATCTGGAACCCTTCCCGAGGATTGTTGGCGTTGTAGGGGCTGAAGTTCGCCAGATTCTCCTCGAAGAACCAGCTCATCAGCGCAAACCGCGCCGCGTCATCGTCCACGTCCCCGAACTGGTCCTTCAAAGTTGCCACGCCCAACGGCACCGAGATCCAGTCCACCACCCGCGCCACGGCCCCTTCGCCTTGCGCGTTGAAGCCCATATGCAGCCGCATGATCGCCCGCGCCCGGTCCGCCGGGGCCACCTTGGAGAGGTCAATCCAGACCAGCTCGGTCGACCCCCCGCCGATATCCACCACCAGAAGCTGCTCGGTCGTCGCACTGACCAGCGGAGCGCAAGAGATCACCGCCAGCCGCGCCTCTTCCTCGGGCGCGATGATCTCCAGGCTCAAGCCCGTCTCGCGCCGCACCTGCCGGATGAAATCCCGCGCATTCCGCGCCCGCCGGCAGGCCTCGGTCGCCACCAGCCGCATCCGCTTGACGCCATGCTTCTCGATCTTCTTCTCGCAAATGCGCAGCGCCTGGATCGTGCGGCCCATCGACGACCGCGATAACCGGCCCGAGGCTTCAAGCCCCACGCCCAGTTGCACGGACTTTGAAAAGCTGTCGACAATCGTGAACTGACTGCCCATCGGCTGGGCAATCAGCATCCGGCAACTGTTCGTGCCCAGGTCCAGCGCCGCATACAGCGGCACCTCTCCGGGTTCGGACAGGGCTGACGGCCCATTGGCGCGGGAAACAGGGGTGACCGTCTCGACCTGCGCGCTGGTCGCGTCCGCCCTGCGGGGACGCTCGGGCGTCATGACCGCCCTCCATCTGTGGTTGGCCTCAGGGTAGTCGCCTTCCCCCGTCCACGCAAGCACGCAGCAAAAGTCATGATCCTGTAGCAATTCTGCCCAAGCCGCGCCGAATCAGCGAATCACTCTCTGCGTGCCCGTTGACGCCGGACTCCCCTCGGGCCTACGATTGCTGAAAAAACAAGCGAGGCAGACATGGCAGTAGTTTCGCGCAAGGTTGCAGCCTGCATGTTCATGGTTGCGACGTGCTTTCCGGCCCAGGCGGAAGAACCCGCACCCCCCGACGCGGCCTGGAGCGGCTACCACTTCGGCTTCGCCCTCGGCACCCCAAGCGGCGACAATACCTGGCGGATCCAGAACACAAGCCTCGCGCTTCTCCCGCGCGACTGGACCCGGTCGATGCCGACCCTCAGCGCCGGTCGCGACTGGCAGAAGGACCAGCTGGTCTACGGCCTGACCGCCTCGGCCAGCGGCGGTGAGTTCTTCGCCCAACCCGCCTCGGCCATCTTCATCACCTGCGTCACCTGCCAGATCACGGTCAAGGACCTCATCACCCTTGGCGGGCGCGCGGGCTTTGCGACCGGCAGGACGCTGTTCTTTGCCCGCGCCGGCTTTGCCCGTGCAAATGTGACAGGGGCCAACGTCGGCGGGGAAGTGATCGTGGGCAAGGCCGGAATGACCGGCTGGACCGCGGGCCTGGGGGCGGAACACATGCTCGGCGACAACCTGTCGCTTTCCTTGTCCTATGAACGCGTCGATCTCGGCGCCCTCGACTTGTCGAGCTACAGCGAGAATGCCGTTTCCGACGTCACCTTCGGCTCAGTCCAGGTCGGCATGAACGTCCACTGGTAGGCCCTCCCGCCGCCCTGTCGCATCCATCCCTTGCCATGTCGAAAACCGACACCGGCTGTCGGGGATCGGCCAGTATCAACAGGGCAACCGAACAACAGGAATCGCACCCATCATGGCCGAAGTCACAGTCGTCTACTGGCGCGACATCCCGGCCCAGGTGATCGTCGGCAAGGGCCGCCGCGGCTCCAAGGTCCAGCTTCCCGAACGGTTTGAACAGGCCATCGACCGCTGCGCCATGAAGATCGGCGCCAAGGATGCCGACGCCTATCTCGCCGAGTGGCGCAAGGTCGTCGTCGCGGACCTGGAAGGCGAACCCGACGCCATCGCCGCCGACTACGCCGCCAAGCTTGAAGCCGAATTCGACACCGCCCGCATCAAGACCCTGATCGACGCCGAAGGCTGGGCCAAGGCCTGACGCCCGCATGACCCCGCCGAAGCCCCCGACCCTCAAGGAGACCGTCATGGCCCTGTTCAATTTCCGCCGCAAGGAAGAAGCCGCCCCCGCGACCGGCGGGCTTGAGAACTTCCTCAAGGGCTACTCCATCGAGGTCATGCCCCGCACCGCCGAGAAGGTGGAAAGCTTCCGCGACATCCTGCCCAGGGGCACCCGCGTCTACATCGCCAACATCGAAAGCCCCATCGAAGAGATGACCGCCACTGCCAAGCGCATCGTCGACGAAGGCTTCGACGTGATGCCGCACTTCCCCGCGCGCATCATCAAGGACAAGGCCACGCTGTTCGACTGGGTCGCCCGCTACAAGGACGTGGGCGTGCGACAGGGCCTGATCCTCGCAGGCAACCCCGCCGCGCAGGTGGGCGACTTCAGCTCCTCGATGGAACTCCTTGAATCTGGGGCCTTTACTGGCTTTGACCGCCTCCACGTCGCGGGCCACCCCGAGGGCAACAAGGACATCGACCCCGATGGCTCCGACCGGATGGTGATGGAAGCTGCCCGCTGGAAATCGGCCTTCGCCGAACGCACTGACGCGCAAATGGCGATGACCACCCAGTTCTGCTTTGAGGCGCAGCCCGTCATCGACTGGGTCAACCGCCTGCAAGCCGAGGGCATCAAGCTCCCCGTCCACATCGGCATCGCCGGGCCTGCCAAACTCCAGACCCTCATCAAGTTCGCCATCGCCTGCGGTGTGGGGCCAAGCCTCCGCGTCCTGCAAAAGCGCGCGATGGACGTGACCAAGCTCCTCCTGCCCTATGAACCCACCGAAGTCCTGGAAGCGCTCGCCGCCCACAAGGCCGCGAACCCGGATTTCGGCATCGAACAGGTCCACTTCTTCCCCCTCGGCGGCATCAAGACCAATGCCACCTGGGTCACCGAACACGGCGGCGCTTCGGGCGCTCCCGCCTCCGCCACCGCTTAATCCAAAGGCTCAAGAATGACCCGTACCGTCGTTGAATCCAAAACGAAAACCGTCATCATCGGTTTCGATGAACCCTTCTGCGTGATCGGCGAACGCATCAACCCGACGGGCCGCAAGAAGCTTGCCGCGGAACTTGAGGCCGGCAATTTCGAAACCGTCATCAAGGACGCCCTCGAACAGGTCGCCTGCGGTGCGACCGTCCTCGACATCAATTCGGGCGCGGTCTTCACCAACAAGATGGCCGAAGACCCGCGCTATGCCGACAACAACTTCGTCGAGCCGCCGCTGATGAAGGCACTGATCGAGATCGTGCAGCAGACCGTCGACGTGCCGCTCTGCATCGACTCGTCCGTCCCCGGCGCGCTTGAGGCGGGCCTGATGGCCTGCGAAGGCCGCCCGCTCCTGAACTCGGTCACGGGTGAGGAGGAACGCCTCGAACTCGTCCTCCCCCTCGTCAAGAAATACAACGTCCCCGTCGTCGCCATCTCGAACGACGACACCGGCATCTCGCCCGACCCCGACGTCCGCTTTGCCGTGGCGAAGAAGATCGTGCAGCGCGCCGCCGATCACGGCATTCCCGCGCATGACATCGTCGTCGACCCGCTGGTCATGCCCGTGGGTGCGATGGCCAGCGCCGGTCAGCAGGTCTTCACCCTCGTCCGCCGCCTGCGCGAGGAGCTGGGCGTCAACACCACCTGCGGCGCTTCGAACATCTCGTTCGGCCTGCCCCACCGCCACGGCATCAACGGCGCCTTCCTGCCCATGGCCATCGGCGCGGGCATGACCTCTGCCATCATGAACCCCGTCCGCCAGCAGGAGATGGAGGCGATCCGTGCCGCCAACTTCCTGATGAACCACGACGCGAACGGCGGCGAATGGATCCGCTTCGCCAAGGTGCTGGAAGCCGTCGAGGGCGGTCTCAGCTTCGCCGAAGCCTCCGCCGCCGCCTCCCAGGCCGCCGGTGGACGCCGCGGCGGGCGTCGCGGCCGGGCGTAGGACAAGGGGGCTGTTCTCCCTGGCGAAAACAGCCCCATTTCATGTCCCCAAATATCCCCGCGCGGCGCGCCCTCCGAGGTCCTGCGTGTCCTTCACACGCAGGGCCGAGACAAAAGCCTCGCGCGGAACGCGCTCAATTTGAAAACCGCCCCGACCCGGGAGGATCTCGACTGGCCTCTGCGTGCCCCTCAGGCCAGACTGACGTCACCCCAGGGACAGGAGATCGGCCATGGCACGATTCGTGTGCAGCATGAACGTCTCGCTCGACGGCTATGTCGACCACGACCGCATGGCGCCAGATGAAACGCTGTTCCGCTTCTGGATCAAGGTGGTACAGGCAACTCCTCACGCGCTTTACGGCCGCAGGATCTATGACCTGATGACCTACGGGCAGGACGACCAGCCCGATTGGGGCGCGGCCGAACACGACTTCGCCGCCGCCTGGCGCGCCCAGCACAAATGGGTGGTCTCGCAAACCCTGACCGAGGTCGGCCCCAATGCCAGCCTGATCTCCTCCGACGTTAAGGCGACGGTCCGCGCGCTCAAGGCAGAACTTTCCGGCCAGGTCGATGTCTCCGGCACGGTCCTGTTGCAAAGCCTGTCCGATTGGGGCCTGATCGACGAATATCGCCTCGTCTACCACCCGATTGCGCTCGGCACCGGCAGACCGCTCTTCCTTGGCCCCCGCCCGCCGATGACCCTCACCGCCAGCGACCGCATCGGCGCGCAGGCGGTCTGCCTGACCTACCAGGTCGCCTGACCGTTCCCTTCTGCCGGTCACCTTTCCGTCACCCGCACCCTCTCCCGGTTGATCCCGCCCCCCGGGCTTGCCACCCTTCTCCCATGCGCCCTCTGGTTCTCGCCCTCCTCCTCACCACCCCTGCGCTGGCCCAGGATCCCGGCCTGCCGCTTCCGTGGGACGCCACCGGCCGCGCCGCCCTGGAAACCGGTCTCGGCATCGCCTCCGCCTCACTTGCCAACGCGCTCGTCCTGTCCCGCGACGCCGCCTGGGCCGAGGGCACCCGTCCCATCCCACCCCATATCCGGCAGGCTCTCCTCGCCTGGTATCCCGCCGACCTCCTCGACAGCGTCGAATACCGCACCGGCATTCCCGAGGATTCGACCCTCCAGTCGCTCGCCATGCGGCACGGCGATGCCACCGCGATCACCCTGATCGACACCATCGTCTTCGCCGACCCCCACGCAGCCGAGAGCGACCTCGCCCTCTGGGCGCATGAGATGAAGCACGTCGAACAGTTCCGCCGCTGGGGGCTGATGGGCTTTGCGGAGGCTTACGTCCGCGACCACCAGGCGGTCGAGGCCGAAGCCTACACGATCGGCAACGCGGTCAAGGCCTTCCACGGCGGCGGCTGACCACTCCCTAACAGCCCATGAACGCCCGCGCGCAACCTATTGAAATCGCTCGCGCCAACGTCCTGTCCACCGTGGACACCTACCCCGCCACCGCCCGCAGACTGGCCGCCCGTGCCGCAGGCACCCGGTCCACCTCCACGCAGGTGAAGACGTGGAGCGTGTCCAGCTCCCGGTCCACCACCGCGTGGTCGCTGACCCAGCCCCCCATCCCCAGATAGGTCCGCAGAAGCGGTGGCAGCCCGGCCAGCGCCGCCCGCCGCTCCCCCACCGGCCCGGCCTGGCCCAGCTCCACCACCTCCGCCGCCTTCCGCCCCGGCAGGTGCTCCGCAGGCCCCACGAACTCGGCCGCGAGCAGCGCCAGCCCCGCCCGATGCGCCTCCCATCCCGCCCCCCGGAACGAGGAACAGCCGACCAGCAGCCCCGCCTGCCCCTCGTCCACCGCCTTCGTCATCGCCCCCCAGGCCAGCCGCAGCACATCCGGATGCACCCCCCCGGGCGCCACACAGAACCGCCCCATCTCGGCAATCGGCCTCGCATAGCCCGACAGGGGCCCCACATCGTAGAACCGCGCCGCATAGCCCTGCGCCAGCCCTGCCCCCCAGCCGAACAGCATCACCCGGAAATAGGCCAGCATCCCCTCCGGCCCCTCGACCAGCACATGCGCCGACAGCGCGTCCTGCGCGTCCTCCTCCGACCCGGCAAGCCTTGGAAATGCTGCCCGCCGGAACGCCATCACGCGCGCCATGTCCCCCGGCCCATGGGCCAGCCGCGCGATCAACTTGCCTTTACGGATCGGCTCCACGACTTTCCTCTCGGCCTCCGGCACCCTAGATTAGCCCCAAAAGGAGACCCGCATGGACAAGATCGTCAAGTCAGATGCCGAATGGCAGGCCCAGCTTTCCGACCTCGCCTACAAGGTGACCCGCAAGCACGCCACCGAACGCGCCTTCACGCATGACGACTTCCCGAAGGACCCCGGCACCTACCGCTGCATCTGCTGCGACGCGCCGCTGTTCGATCAGGCGACCAAGTTCGACAGCGGCACCGGCTGGCCCAGCTTCTACGCCCCCCTCGACCCGGAAATGGTGGGCGAACAGTCCGACAACAGCTGGTTCATGCGCCGGACCGAGGTCCACTGCAACCGCTGTGACGCGCATCTGGGCCACGTCTTCCCCGACGGGCCCCGGCCCACGGGCCTGCGCTACTGCATCAACGGTGTCGCGCTGACCTTCGACCCGAAAGACTGACGCCCGCGCGGCAAGGCCATTCGGCGCGATCCGTGTCGCGTCCCGGCCCTTACTCGGCCAGCAGGTCCCCGGCCTGCAACCGGCCAAAGCTGCCCAGGATCTGCTGGATGAAGGACAGGCCCTTCACGTTCGGCTCGGTCACCCGGCGCGAGATTTCGACGACCCTGCCGTCTTCAAGCCCGTAGCGGGCGATGTTCTCGACCACGCCGCTTTCCGTGAAGGTCACGGCCAGCACCTGCCGGTCGATTTCCTTGGGCTCACGCGGGCCGACCAGCTTGTAGCGGCTCTGCACGTAGAACCAGCCCACGTCGTTCAACAGGCCCGAGGTCGAGGGGCGGCCGATCTTCTGCCCAACGGTCTCGCGCGTGTCCTTGCCCACTTCGACCAGCGCCAGTTCGTCTTCGGTCGGCACATAGCCATGGTTGCGGTAGACGGCCGCACAGGCCGCGACCGATCCGACCAGGACCAAAAGCAGCGCCTGCCTGCGCAGGGGGTGGCAGGCCGCAAGGACCGACCGCGCCAACCTCAAAATTGCCATGCCTGCCCTCATGCCCGTTGAGAACGCCGTATTCCGACGCGGGTTCTTCAAAACCCTTGGGGTTCGGGATAACAGACTAGATACCCTTTGTTCAAGAATGGAACGCCGCACTTCCCCGTGCGGCCCTGCGCGTGAAGGCCCACCCGATGTCCGACCCTGACACCTCCCGCCCGACCCGGTTCCGCACCGGTGGCCTCAGCCCGCGGAAACCGACCCGCTTCAGCTACCGCCCAGATGCAGCCGAACGGGCGCAGCTTGCCGCGGACCTCGACCTTCTCGCGCTCTATGCGCTGGAGTTGACGGGCGAGATCCGACCGGTGGGACGCGACGAGCTGCTACTCGAAGCGACCCTCACCGCCCGCGCCGATCAGCCCTGCAGCATCACCCTTGTTCCAGTCCCCGCGACGGTGAACGAACCCGTGCGCCGCCGCTATGTCGCGGGCCTGACCGCACCCGAAGGCGAAGAGGTCGAGATGCCCGAAGACGACACGGTCGAACCGATGCCCGAAACCATCGACCTGGCCGAGATCGCCGCCGAGGCGTTGGCCCTGGCCCTGCCGCTTTACCCGCGCGCCCCGGGGGCCGAACTTGGCGAAGCCGTTCATGGTGCCGACGGCGTGACCCCGCTTTCCGATGCCGATGTCAGGCCTTTTGCGGGTCTCAAGGGCCTTGCCGCGCAGCTTGCTGCCAAGGGAAAACCGGGCGGCGGAGCCGATGAGTGACCTCTTGCCGGTCCGGCTTTCGCACCCGCGAAAAGGGACTTGCACCGCCCCGGAATCCGAGTATGTTCCGCGCCTCATTCAAGCTGTGAAGCAGCATCCGTAAGGTATTGCCCGAAGGGGCGGTCACGGGGCTGATTTGCAAAGGAAATCCGGGGCACATGTCCCCACTGCCCGAGGTTGAGACATGGCTGTCCCGCAGAACCGCACCACGAAGTCCCGCCGCAACATGCGCCGTGCGCATGACGCGCTGGTTGCCGCGAACCCGAACGAATGCTCGAACTGTGGCGAACTGAAGCGTCCGCACCACGTGTGCAGCGCTTGCGGCCACTACGATTCGCGCGAAGTCGTCTCGCTGGCGCGGGAAGTCGACGTGGACGAAGACGCGGCGTAAGTCGCGCCGCGCTCAGCCGTCCCGATGGCACCCGACCCTAGGTCTGCCTCTGCCCCGGCCACCGAGCGTGTCGTCATTTCGGTTGACGCCATGGGTGGCGATCGTGGACCGGCAGCCATCGTTGCCGGTCTTGTCGAATCGATCGCCCAGTATCCCCGGCTCGACGTGATCCTGCACGGGGACGAGGCGACGCTCGCTCCGCTTGTGTCCCGGCATCCCGAACTGACCTCGCGGGTGACCCTGCGCCATGCCGACCGCGTGGTGACGATGGACGACAAACCCGCCCAGATCATGCGCCACGGTCAGGGAACCTCGATGTTCTCGACCATCGACGCGGTCAAGGATGGCGAGGCGACGGCGGCGGTCTCTTGCGGCAACACCGGCGCGCTGATGGCGGTGTCGATGCTGCGGTTGCGGAAGCTTCCGGGCGTGAACCGCCCCGCCATCGCCTGCCTCTGGCCCTCGCGCAATCCGGGCGGCTTCAACCTGATGCTCGACGTCGGCGCCGACGTGAAAGCCGAGGCTGACGATCTTCTGCAATACGCCGTCATGGGCGCATCCTATGCGAGGAACGGCCTCAAGCTCACCCGCCCGCGCGTCGGCATCCTCAACGTCGGGACCGAGGAACACAAGGGCCGGGCCGAGCTGAAAGAGGCGCATGACCGGATGCCCGCCGTCGCCGCGATCAGCGATTTCGACTATGTGGGCTTTGTCGAAGGCGGCGACCTGCCCTCGGCCCGCGTCGACGTGATCGTCACCGACGGCTTCACCGGCAACGTGGCGCTGAAGACCGGCGAGGGCACGGCCAAGCTCATCTCGGATTTCCTGCGCGAGGCGTTTGGGGCGGGCCTCCTGTCCCGGTTCGCTGCGATTCTCGCGCTCAACTCGCTAAAGCGCCTGCAACGCCGCATCGACCCGCGCCGGGTGAACGGCGGCGTTTTCCTCGGGCTGAACGGCACGGTCGTCAAGTCGCACGGGTCCGCCGATGCAACCGGCGTCGCGGCCGCCATCGGTCTTGCCTACCAACTGGCACAGGTCCGTTTCATGGAACGCCTCGCAGCCCGGGTTGCATCCGCCGAAGCCGCGGGGCAGGATGCAGCGCGAGTGGGGGCCGACCGTCCGGGGGCGGATGGGGCCGGGACCGGAGGCAATCCTTCCGAATGATACGTGCCGTAGTCAGGGGCGTCGGGCACTACCTGCCCGACCGCGTCGTCCCCAACGCCGAATTCGAACAGATCGTCGACACGTCGGACGAATGGATCCGTTCGCGGTCAGGCATCGAACGTCGCCATTTCGCCGCCGACGGCCAGCTGACCTCGGACCTCGCCACCCGCGCCGCAAAGGCCGCACTGGCCGATGCCGGGATGGACGCCAGCCAGATCGACGCAATCATCGTCGCGACCTCGACCCCCGACCTCACCTTCCCCTCGGTTGCCACCATGGTGCAGAACGCGCTGGGGATGACCAAGGGCTTTGCCTTCGACGTCCAGGCCGTCTGCGCCGGATTCGTCTTCGCCATGGCTAACGCCAACGCGCTGATCCTCTCGGGCCAGGCCTCCCGCGTGCTGGTCATCGGGGCCGAGACCTTCAGCCGCCTGATGAACTGGCAGGACCGCGGCACCTGCGTCCTCTTTGGCGACGGGGCCGGAGCCGTGGTGCTCGAAGCCACCGAAGGCAGCGGGACGACCAAGGACCGCGGCATCCTCGCGACCGACCTCAACTCGGACGGGCGCTACAAGGACATCCTCTACGTCGATGGCGGCACCTCGACCGGCACCACCGGGCACCTGGTGATGGAGGGCAAGGAGGTTTTCCGCCATGCCATTGAAAAGCTTGCCGAAACCGCGCACCACGCGCTCGACAAGGCGGGACTGACTTCGGAAGATGTCGATTGGATCGTGCCGCACCAGGCCAACATCCGCATCATCGAGGGCACCGCAAAACGCATGCAGGTCCCGATGGACCGCGTCGTCGTCACCGTCCAGGACCACGGCAACACCTCCGCCGCCTCGATCCCCCTTGCCCTGTCGGTCGGCAAACAGCGCGGCCAGATCAAGCCCGGCGACCTGATCGTGACCGAGGCGATCGGTGGCGGCCTCGCCTGGGGCTCGGTCGTCCTGCGCTGGTAAGCGCCTTTAACAGCGTTCCCCAAGTGCTTGATATTGACTCGTAAATCCATCCGGCCCAATCTCCTCCGATAACATGCTCACGGGGGGACGAGATGAGCGAGAAGACCCTGACCCGGATGGACCTGTCCGAAGCGGTATTCCGCGAGGTCGGCCTCAGCCGCAACGAATCCGCCAATCTGGTCGAGGCTGTGCTTCAGCACATGTCCGACGCGCTTGCGCAGGGCGAGACGGTGAAGATCTCGTCCTTTGGCACCTTCTCGGTCCGCTCCAAGACCGCCCGCGTGGGCCGCAACCCCAAGACCGGGGAAGAGGTTCCGATCTCGCCCCGCCGCGTCCTGACCTTCCGCCCCTCGCACCTGATGAAGGACCGCGTCGCGGCCGGGAAAAAGCGCTAAGGGCCGATGGACAAGTCGCCCGACGCCTTCCGCACCATCAGCGAGGTCGCCGAACATCTCGACACGCCCGCGCATGTGCTGCGGTTCTGGGAAAGCCGGTTCCCGCAGATCAAGCCGGTCAAACGTGCAGGCGGGCGGCGCTACTACCGCCCCTCGGACGTGGCGCTGCTGTCGGGGATCAAGCGGCTGCTGCATGACCAGGGCCTGACCATTCGCGGCGTGCAGAAGATCCTGCGCGACCATGGCGTGCGGCAGGTGGCGGGCCTGACCAACGACAGCGTCAGTCTGGATGACCTGGCCGTCGCGGCGGCGGACGGTGAACCCGTCCCCGAAGCGGGCTTCATCGCGGTCGATGATCCCGAACCGGAACCCGTCGCGCCGCCGCCTGTCACGAGGCCGGTGCAAAGCGACCTGCCCCTGTTTGACGCGCCCCCGGCGTTTGCGGCCACTCCGCAACCCGCCGCGCCGCGCAAGCCCACCCGCCGCGACGATGCGACTTTTGCCAGCCTGATCAGGGCCTTGCCCCACGGCTCGCTTCAATCCCGCACGCCCGAAATCGCCGGGATCGTCCAGCGCCTCCGCACCCTTCGCGCCCGCCTTGCCGCGCGCGCCGAAGGCGGCACCGACTGAGCCACCCATGCGCTTTCCCGCTTGCACCGGCCCGGAATACCGGTATGTATCCCCCCGTGTCGGGCCGTAGCGCAGCCTGGTTAGCGCGTCCGTCTGGGGGGCGGGAGGTCGAGAGTTCGAATCTCTCCGGCCCGACCATCGAAAACCCGCCCGCCTGCCACCCGGCAGCGCGGGCGGTTTCATATCTGACCTACGGGGGGCCACGATGACGTCCGGAGTTCTGCCCGCCCAGGCCCTGCGCCAACTCATCGCCAGCGGTGCCCTCGCCGGGTCTCCTGACATCCGCGACGACCAGCTGCAGCCCGCCAGCCTCGACCTGCGCCTCGGGCCTGTCGCCTACCGCGTCCGCGCCTCGTTCCTGGCAGGCAAGGGCCGCACCGTCGCCGACCGCCTCGTCGAATTCACCATGCATGAGGTGCGCCTCGCCGCGGGCGCGGTCCTTGAGAAAAATTGCGTCTACGTCATCCCGCTGGCCGAACGGCTGGCCCTGCCCCATGGCATCACCGCCGTTGCGAACGCCAAAAGCTCCTCCGGCCGCCTCGACCTTCTGACCCGGACCATCACCGATGAGGGGATCGAGTTCGACCGAATCGCCGAAGGCTACCAAGGCCCCTTGTATGCCGAAGTCTGCCCGCGCAGCTTTTCCGTCCTCGTCCGCGAAGGCCAGCGCCTGAACCAGATCCGCTTCCGTCAGGGCCAGGCGGTCCTGTCCGACGCAGACCTGACCGCCCTGCACGCGACCGAACCCCTCGTCACTGGCGAAGCGGTGATTTCCGAAGGCCTCGGCTTCTCGGTCGACCTTAAGCCCTCCAAAGGCACCCTCGTCGGCTACCGCGCCAAGCCCCATACCGGGGTCGTCGACCTCGACCGCATCGGCCACTACCCGGCGCGGGACTTCTGGGAGGAGCTTCACTCGGACAACGGCCAGATCATCCTCGACCCCGGCGCCTTCTACATCCTCGTCAGCCGTGAGGCAGTGACGATCCCCCCCGACTACGCCGCCGAAATGGCCCCCTATCTGGCGATGGTCGGCGAATTCCGCGTCCATTATGCTGGCTTCTTCGACCCCGGTTTCGGCCACGCCGCCGCCGGGGGCGCAGGCTCACGTGGAGTGCTGGAGGTCCGCTGCCACGAAGCCCCCTTCGTCCTCGAACATGGGCAAGTCGTCGGTCGCCTCGTCTACGAACGCATGTCCGAACGCCCCGAGACGCTTTACGGCAGCGGCATCAAGTCGAATTACCAGGGCCAGGGCCTGAAACTCGCCAAGCAGTTCCGCTAGGGGCTGACCGGGTTTTCTGCTACACTTGCCGCATCGTCCCGTCACCCCAGGTGGTGTCGATGCCCGTCAGATGGCCCAAGGGACCGGCGCTCTGCCTCGCTGCCATCCTCGCAGCCACCCCCGCCATGGCCAACCGCCTGACCTTCGAGGTCTGGCCCGACGCCTCGCCCGACCACACCGTCGCCTGCACGGTCGCGTTTCAGGACGGCTGGATCAGCCTCGTCCAGATCGAGGGCGCGGGCATGCCGAACCCCCAGCCGATGCGCTGGCGGGCCTCGCCAAAGGAAACTGACGCCGTTTTCGACAGCCTGCAGGCACTCGTTGTGGGGTCGGTTCCCTCGGTCGACCCCTACCACTCGCGTCAGCCGCCCGCGCCGTTCCTGAGCGTGACCTGGATGACCCGCGTCGACGCTTCGCTGACCAGCGGCCTCTACATCCAGCCGGGTCTGACCCTGCCCGCACCCCTGTCGCAGACGCTCGCCTCGCTCGGCCTCGACCGCCCCTGCGGCCTTACCGCCAAAGCCGCCGAGTGACCTTCTGGATTTCCTTCGCCCGCGCCGCCAGCTCACGCCCCCGCTGCGCCTGGGCCTTCTCCTCGTCAGTCATTTCGGATTCGGGCTTCCCCCGGCGCGCGGCATAATCGACGCCGGCATCCACGGCGCTGCGGACGAACATCTTGGTCAGCATGTTGAAAAGCCCGTTCAGGTCCATCCTTGCCTCCCGTCAGTCCTCGAACAACTCGCTCTGGCCCGTCGTGGCCTCGTCCTCGTCGTCGGTTGCCAAAGCCTGCCCCGGAGCCGGGCGATTGTCCAGCAGCCCCGCCGCCCTCAGCTCTTTCAAGCCGGGAAGGTCGCGGGCCGACTCCAGCCCGAAGTGATCCAGGAATCCTTCCGTCACCACGAAGGTCACCGGCCGCCCCGGCGTCATCCTGCGGCGGCCAAGCCGGATCCAGTCCAGTTCCAGCAGCTGGTCCACCGTCCCCCGGCTGACCGCAACCCCCCGGATTTCCTCGATTTCCGCCCGCGTGACCGGCTGGTGGTAGGCCACGATCGCCAGGGTCTCGATCGCCGCGCGGGACAGCTTCCGCACCTCGACCGTTTCCCGCCGCATCAGGAACCCAAGGTCCGGCGCGGTGCGGAACGCATAGGCATCGCCCACCCGCACCAGGTTGACCCCCCGCCCCTCGTACCGCTTCTTCAGATGCACCAAAGCCTCGGCCGGGTCCGCGCCATGCGGCATCCGCGCCTGCAATTCGGCCAGCGTCACGGGTTCGGCCGAGGCAAACAGGATCGCCTCGACCATCCGTTCCTGCTCGCCCATCGGTGGCGCGTCGAACAGGCTCTCTTCGGCTTCCGGCTCCATCACCTGTCCTTCACCCGCAACTCGATGGGCGCAAAGGTCTCCCCCTGCCGCAAGACCACTTGCCCGCGCTTGGCAAGCTCCAGCACCGCCGCGAAATGCGCAGCCAGCGAGGACCGCCGCGCCATGGGGCTCGCATCCCAGCCCTCGGGCAGGAAACTGACCAAAGTCGCCCAGTCGCCCGCATAGCCGATCAGACCCCGCATCCGCTCCAGCGCCTGTTCCATCGTGTAGACATGCTCACGGTCCAGCACAAAGGGCCGGAATTCGTCCTTCGTCCGGATCTGCGCATAGGCCCGCATCAGGTCCAGCAGCGTCGCCGTCCAGCGCACCTTCTTCTGATGCGTCAGGTCCTCGGGCACCCCCCGCGCAAAGAAATCCCGCCCCAGCTGGTCCCGCCCCATCAGCCGCGCCGCCGCATCGCGCATCGCCTGCAGCCGCTCCAGCTGGAACGCGAGATGCGCGGCCAGGTCCTCCGCCGATGGCCCCTCATCCCCCGGCTCCGGCGGCAACAACAGCCGCGACTTGAGGAACGCCAGCCAGGCCGCCATCACCAGATAATCCGCCGCAAGCTCAATCCGCAGCGTCCGCGCGCGTTCGACAAAGCCCAGATACTGCTCGGCCAGCCGCAAAACGGAAATCTTCCGCAGGTCCACCTTCTGCGTCCGGCTTAGCGTCAGAAGCAGGTCCAACGGCCCCTCGAACCCGTCCACATCGACGATCAGCGCCTCGGCGGCCAGCCGGTCCTCGGGCGCGATGCGCTCGGGCTGGTCCCAGTCCTCCTCAGCCATGCGTCAGCTCCGCCAAGGCTGCCTCGACAGACACCGTCGCCGCCCGCCGCGCCGCCAGCGCCGCCTCGGCACGGGCCAGCGTCGCAGGCCCCATCCGGCCCGCTGCGCCTGCAACCTCGACCATCTCGGCCATGTCGCCCTTGCAATGCAGCGCGATGTCCACCCCCGCCGCAATCGTCCGCGCCGTGCGGTCGGCCAATGCCCCGGCCAGCGCCTGCATGTTCAGGTCGTCCGACATGAGCAGGCCCTTGAACCCGATGTCCTCACGGATCACGCGGATCATCACCGGCGACTGCGTGGCTGGCCGCTCCCCATCCAGCGCCGCAAAGACCAGATGCGCCGTCATCGCCATCGGCAGGTCGGCCAGTGCCCGGAACGGCGCAAAATCAACAGCTTGCAGGTCGGCCAGCGGCACGTCCACCCGTGGCAGGTCGTGATGCGTGTCGACGTTGCTCAACCCATGCCCCGGCATGTGCTTCATCACCGGCAACACGCCGCCAGCCATCAGCCCATCGGCCACCGCCCGCCCGATCCGCGCCACCGTCACCGGGTCGCGGCCATAGCAGCGGTTCATCAGGAACGGATGCGTCTCGGGCCGCACGACATCCAGCGTCGGGATGCAGTCCGCATCGATCCCCACGGCCCTGAGTTCCCCAGCGATCACCGTGGCCCGCGCGCGCATGATCCGTTCCGCCGCCTCGATGGACCCGGCCCCGTCCACCGTATCCAGCGGCGGCGTCCATTCCCGCCAATGCGGCGCGCGCAGCCGCTGGACCCGCCCGCCTTCCTGATCGACAAGCACCGGCGCATCCCGCCCCACGGCATCCCGAAGGTCAGACGTCAGCCGACGCAGCTGATCCGGCTCCTCGACATTCCGGGCAAACAGGATGAAGCCGAACGGATCGGCGTCCCGATAGAAGGCGCGTTCTTCCGCCAAAAGACGTGGCCCGGCGCAGCCGAAGATCGTCGCACCGGATCCGACAGTCATTTGTGCGGCACCGGGATGCAGGTGGCGTCCTGCGTGACGAAAGCCGAACAGAACCGCCGGGCGTCATCCTCGCCCTCAAAGCCATGCGCGCGCAGGCGGTAGAAGGTCCGCCCGCCGCTTTCGGCAGGTTGCACCACCATCGCCTTTTCTGCCATCAGCTCGCCAAAGCGGCCCTGCAGCAGAACCCAGGCGGCCCGCGCCTCCTCAGCGGTGTCAAAAGTGCCGAACTGCACCAGCCGCGTGCCGGGAGTGATCGTCGCGGGGTCAACTTCGTTCGGGGCGGGCAAGCTGGTCATTTCTGCCGGAGCCGCCGATGCCGTTTCCGTCCGCGTCCCTGGCCGCGCCTTCGGCCGGACCGAGGTCAGGATCGCCCCCTCCGGCGCAGGCTCCAGTGTCGGGTCGGGGGCCAGTGCCACGACCGGATCGGCCACCAACGCCTCATCCGGGATTTCGCCAAGCGCCTCGGCGAGGGCCGCGTCCACCGCGACTTCGGTCGGATCGGCGCTTTCGACGGGCGGCGCGGCGGCCAGCGCCAGATCGGCATTCCCGGTCAGAAGCCCGGTCGGGGCCGAGGCTTCGGACAGTCCCGGCATCGTCGCCAGGCCAAGACCCGAGGTATCCTCGGGCGCAAGGTCAATCGGGCGCGGTGCCAGGACCAGCTTTTCCGGCATCGGCGCGGCAATCCCGGCCTCGGCTACGTTGTTCACCGCAAGCCCCTGGTTGTCGGCGATCTCGCCGCCCGGGTCGCTTGGCGCGATCCGCATCGGCCCTTCCAGCGCCTGGATCACCGGCACGCCGTTGACGTCACGAACCGCCAGCTTGTAGCCCCAGATGCCCAAGCCTACGACAAGGGCCAGCGAGGTTACTGCGCCCGCGATGTTGACTGTGCGTTGGATGCGCGCCGCAGCGGCGATGTCCCGCACGCCTTGTCGTGGCGCATCGCTGTCATGTGAGTAGCCGCCGCCGAAGTCATAATTCGCGTCCGCCATGTGCTGCCCCTGCTTGGCGAGGCGGTTGATCCACCCCTGCCCTCACGCCTCACACCGGCGGGTCGCTGTAGGTCAGCGCATTTCCTCGACCGGAGTGACGCCAAGGATACCAAGGCCTGCGCAAATGACAACGCCCACGGCCCGCGCAAGGGCGATTTTTGCCTGAGATTTTGCGGTATCCCCCTGGATGAACCGCAAGCTGTCGTCGTCATTGCCCTTGTTCCACAGACCGTGGAAGTCGGACGCGAGTTCGTACAGGTAGAAGGCCACCCGGTGCGGCTCGTGCCCCTTGGCGGCGATTTCGACCAGCCGGGGCCATTCGCCGAGCTTCCGGATCACTTCCAGCTCCGCCTCATGCCCCAGATGGGACAGGTGCGCTTGCGAAAGCGAGGCATCGCTCACGTCCAGACCCGCGTCGCGCGCCTTCCGCAGGATCGAGTTCACCCGGGCGTTGGCGTATTGCACATAAAAGACCGGGTTGTCCTTCGACTGTTCCGTCACCTTGTCAAAGTCGAAGTCCAGCGCCACGTCGTTCTTCCGCGTCAGCATGACAAAGCGGACGACATCCGGCCCCACCTCGTCGATCAGGTCGCGCAGCGTGACAAACGTCCCCGCGCGTTTGGACATCTTGACGATCTGCCCGCCCTTCAGCAACTTGACCAGCTGGATCAGTTTGATGTCCAGCGCGACCTTGTTTTCGGACAGGGCGCTGACAACGGCCTTGAGGCGTTTCACATAGCCCGAATGGTCCGCACCAAAGATGTTGATCAGCTCATCAAAACCGCGCTGCACCTTGTTGAAATGATAGGCAATATCCGGCGCGAAGTAGGTCCAGGACCCATCCGATTTCTGCACCGGCCGATCCTGGTCATCCCCGAAGGCCGTCGAGCGGAACAACGTCTGCTCCCGCGGCTCCCAATCCTCGGGCGCCTTGCCCTTCGGCGGCTCCAGCACGCCCTGGTAGATCAGGCCCAGCCCCTTAAGCCGCTCGATCGCCGCCTCGATCTGCCCCGTGCCGTACAGCGCCTTCTCCGACGAATAGACATCCATCGTGACGCCCAGCGCCGCCAGATCCTCGCGGATCATCGCCATCATCATGTCGGTCGCAAAGACCCGCACATCGGCCAGCCAATACTGCTCGCCCTTGTCCAGAAGGCTGTCGCCAAACTTCGCCTTCAACGCCTCGCCGACCGGGATCAGGTAATCGCCCGGATACAGCCCTTCGGCGATCTCGGGAGACAGCCCATGCGCCTCGCGGTAGCGCTCATAGGCCGACCGGGCCAGCACGTCGACCTGCCCGCCCCCGTCGTTGATGTAATACTCCCGCGTGACCTGGTAGCCCGCAAACGCCAACAGCGCCGCCAGCGCATCGCCGACAACGGCCCCGCGAGCATGGGCCACATGCATCGGACCCGTAGGGTTCGCGCTCACAAACTCCACGTTGACCTTGCGCCCCGACCCCAGGCTGGACCGCCCGTACCCTGTCCCCTGCTCCAGCACCGCGCGGACCAGCCCCTGCCAGGCCGCAGGCTCGAGCCGCAGGTTCAGGAACCCCGGCCCCGCCACATCCGCCCCCGCGACCCGAGGGTCCGCCATCAGCCGTGCCGCCAACGCATCGGCAATCGTGCGCGGAGCCATCCCCGCCGGCTTCGCCAGAACCATCGCCGCATTGGTCGCCATCTCGCCATGGCCCGCATCGCGCGGCGGCTCGACCGCGACGGCTGAAAGGTCCAGCCCCGCAGGCAACACGCCCGAAGCCATCAGCCCTTCCAGCTCGGCCACCACAAGCGCACGGATATCGGCGAACAGGTTCATTTGATCACATCCTCTGATGCCCATGGCCATGCCAGAGCCCCGATCAGAGGTCAAGGTTCAGCCCCGCCGCCATTCCTCCAGCGCCGCGTTCTCCTCGGGAACAGAAGCCTGCGCGGCAAAGGGCGAAACGACCGACCGGTTGCGAAAATAATACGTCTCCCGCGCCCCGAAGTAGAAGGCCACGATCGCCCCCAGAAGCCACCACAGGGGCTCGGGCACAGCGTTCAACCCTACCATCCGAAAGGCAAAGGCCTCGGGGTCGATCATCGCGTAGACAAACAACCCGATGGTCCCGAAGGCCAGGAACGGCCGCGGCAGGCGGTTCAGCCCGTTCACCAGCCGGTCGAACCAGCCCAGCGACGGGTTCTGGTACTCCTCGCCCAACTGCCGCAAGGCCGCCATCTGCGCCTCGGCCGAATACTCCATCCGCTTGGTGGCACTGGGCACAAAGACCTCCGCCACCCCCTTCGCCGCCTCTCCCAGCGCCGTGACCGCGCCCGGAGCCCCCACAAGCTTCCCGATCATCCCCATGCCGCCACCCGCGCGCGGTGCTGCGCCTCGGTCAGGTGGTACTTCGGGCTGATGAACTCCTCCGCCCGCACGATCCAGCCGCCCTTGCCGCCATCCTTGCGCTGCGCGAACTTGCGGCTGGCCGGTCGCTTGTCGGCAATCGCGTAGTAATAGTTCCGCCGCGCAATCCCGTAGGCATCCGCCAGATGGGTCGGGGCCGCCTCGAACGCCATCTGGGCCGCCCTTATCGTCTGCGGCCCGATCTCCCCGTCCGGGTCGCAAGGAAAGCCCATGTCGGTCAGAAGCCGCTGCAGGATCTTCACCGCATTGCCACCCGCGTTGACGTACATGTCGAAGACGCTCGCCTGCAGCGCCTCGGGCAGCGCCGCGATCCCCGGCCCCTCATAGTAGTGCCTAAGGTAGATCTCGACGGCCTGCTTCCGCGTCAGCGCCTTCACATCGGCCACGTCGATCCGCGTGTCACGGTTCACGTCGATCCCCAGGCGGCGCAGCGTGCCGATGGTCACCCCATGGTTCGTGGCCCCGCCCGGATCGTCCGGGTCGTTCACAAAGCCGCCCTCGCGGGCAACGATCTCGGTCGCAATCTGTCGCACATCCGGCATGAGGCACCCCCTTCACACGGGGGACAGCCTGCCCAGAGCGGCTTAACACCGCCTTGCCAGACCGAACGCTCAGCTCTCGGGCTTGGCGTTGGGGTCGACGTAGACCCCCTGCTCCTTTAGGGAATCGATCACTTCCTTCGGCATGTAGGTCTCATCGTGCTTGGCCAGCACTTCGGTCGCCACGAAAGTCTCGCCGTCCATGCGCCCCAGCGCGACCATGCCCTGCCCTTCGGCAAAAAGGTCGGGCAGGATTCCGGTATAGCGCACCGGCACCGTGGCATTGGTATCGGTCACGGCAAAGGCGACCTCTGTCCCCTGCCCACGCTGGATCGAGCCTTCGACCACCAGCCCACCAATCCGGAACGTCTCGCCCTCGCGCGGCGGGTCCTCCAGAACCTGCGTGGGAGAGCGGAAGAAGTTGATCCCGTCCCGCATCGCATAGCCGACCAGGCCCGTCGCACCCAATAGCGCCACCGCCGCCAAGGCGATGACCTGGATGCGCCGCTGCTTCTTCAGCCCCTTCAGACCCCGGAATTCCGTCTTGCCGCTCATTGCCCGCGCCCCTTGCCGTTCCCCGGCCTATGCCACGCCCAAGGTGGGCATGCCTTGACCCTCGTCAAGCCTTACGGGAAGACCGGCGCCAGCATCAGGCCGTCCGTCTCGGGCAGCCCCAGCATCAGGTTCGCGTTCTGGATCGCCTGGCCCGACGACCCCTTCGTCAGGTTGTCCAGCACGGATACCACCACCGCGCGCCCCGGAACCCGGTCGCCGATCACGCCCAGATGGCAGAAGTTCGACCCGGCTATATCCCGCGTCGACGGCAGGGAGCCGAAGGGCAGAACCTCCAGGAACGGCTCGTTTTCATAGGCCTTTTCAAGGGTCTGGTGGACGATCTTCGCATCCCCCTTGACGTAGACGGTCGCCAGGATTCCCCGGTTCATCGGCAGCAGATGCGGCGTGAACTGCACCCGCACGGGCCGCCCGGCGATCTTCGAAAACTCCTGGTCGAACTCACCCAGATGCCGGTGCTTTCCGCCCGCCGAATAGGTATGCGTGCCGCCGGACAATTCCGCGTGAAGGAGGTTCTCCTTCAGCGACCGCCCCGCGCCCGAGACGCCAGCCTTGAGGTCGATCAGGATGTCGTCCAGATCAATACAGCCCGCCGCGATCAAAGGCCGCAGCGCGAACTGCCCCGTGGCCGCATTGCACCCCGTGCCCGCCACCAGCCGCGCCTTGGCGATCTCATCCCGGTAGAACTCGGTAAGGCCATAGACCGCCTCCTTCTGGATCTCCACCGCCGCATGGGGCTGGCCATACCACTTCTCGTATTCCGCTGGATCGCGCAGCCGGAAGTCCGCCGACAGGTCCACGATCCGCAGCGTTTTCGGCAGCTTCGCGATCACCTCCTGCGTCGTTGCATGCGGCAGCGCGCAGAAGCACAGGTCCACGCCGGCAAAATCGATCTCGTCGATCTTCGTGAGCCGTGGCAGGTCCAGATGCCGCAGGAACGGAAACACCTCCGCCATGCTCATCCCCGCCTTGCGGTCCGCCGACAACGCCACGATCTGCATCGACGGATGCGTCGCGATCAGGCGGACAAGCTCCGCCCCCGTATAGCCCGAGGCCCCGAGGATGGCGATGCGATGGGTCATGGCGCGGCTCCCACAGAAGAAACGCGCCCTCTTTGCGCCCGCCGCGCCCTCAATGCAAGACCGCCAAATGTCACCGGCACAAATAGGGCCACAATCCTTTCATCTTTGCCCAAATATCCCCGCCGGAGGCATCCGCACGCAAAGCTGGGAGCCACCCTTTCAGATGAAACGGACCGTCGAAGCCGGGCACCTCCCCTCCCTCTTCGTGGGGAGGGGCCGGGGGTGGGGGGCACCGCCAAACATCCTTTCCGAAACCTAAACGTCCGCGACCACCCACTTGATTCCAAAACGAAATCAGGAAATGTCCACCGTGGACAAAGTCACGGCACCGGCGTCCACATCACATTCTCGATTCGGGGCGCGCCGGTCGCCAGCATCACCACCCGATCAAACCCCATCGCGATCCCCGCCGCCGGGGGCATGATCTCCAAGGCCGCCAGAAAATCCTCATCCAGAGGATAGCTCTCCCCATAGACCCGCGCCTTCTCCGCCATCTCCGCCTCGAACCGCCGCCGCTGCTCCCCGGCGTCGGTCAGCTCCCCGAACCCGTTCGCCAGTTCCACCCCGCAAGCATAGACCTCGAACCGCTCCGCCACCCGGGCATCTCCTGGCACCTTCCTCGCCAAGGCTGCCTCGGCCGACGGATACCGGTCCAGGATCGTCACCCTGCCCTGTCCCAACTTCGGCTCCACCTTCTCCGACAAGACCCGGCTCAGCATGTCCGACCAAGTGTCGTCCGAGGCCCGCCGCACCCCGATCCGGTCCAGCTCTGCCCCGAGCCTGCCCGCATCCGTCGACCCATCCGCCCGGATCGAGGCCATCAGGTCCACCCCGGCATGCACCCGGAAAGCCTCCGCCACCGAGACGCGCTCAGGCTCCAGAAACGGATCGCAGGTCCGATCCCGGAACCGCAGCTCTAAGGCCCCCGCCTCTCGCGCCGCGGCCTGCAGGAAGGCCATCACGTCCGCCATCAGGACCTCATACCCCGCCCCCACCCGGTACCATTCCAGCATCGTGAACTCCGGCGAGTGCAGCGCCCCCCGCTCCCGGTTCCGGCAGACGTGGGAGAAGGCGTGGATGCGGGTCTCCCCGGCAGCCAGCAGCTTCTTCATCGCGAACTCGGGCGAGGTATGGAGGTACATCTGCCGCCCCTCCCCGTCGTTTCCGATGGCCTCGGTCGCGAAGCCGTGCAGGTGGGCCTCATTCCCCGGACTGATCGCAAGCGCCGCAGGGTCTACCTCTGTGAACCCCCCCTCCGCCAGCCAGCCCCGGATCGCGGCCTGGATGCGGTTCCGGGTCAGCAGGATGGGGCGCCGGTCGGCGTGGCGCGAGGGGCTCCACCAGGGAGATGCGGGATTCATCTGGAAATTCCGGTTCGGATCGGTTACGGGCGCGGTCAGATGCGGGTCCACAGGGACCGCGCCCCCGTTACAACAAGGACCGGACCTTTGAAAGTCATCGCCTCCTCGCTCCGCAAGGGCAACGTCGTCGAGATGGACGGCAAGCTCTACGTCGTGCTGACCGCCTCGAACTTCCACCCCGGCAAGGGCACCCCGACGACGTCCGTCGACATGCGCCGGATTTCGGACGGGGTGAAGGTCAGCGAGCGCTGGCGGACGACGGAAATGGTCGAGAAGGCCACCGTGGACGAGCGGGAGTATGACTACCTGTATGAAGACGGCGAGGGCTTCCACTTCATGGAGCCGACCACCTACGAGCAGATCGTCGTCACCGAGGACGTGATGGGCGCGAACAAGCCCTACCTGCAGGAAGGGATGAAGTGCTACGTCAAGACCTTCGACGGCATCCCGATCGCGCTGGAAGTCCCGCAGAAGATCACCGTCGAGATCGTCGAGACCGAGCCGGTCACCAAGGGGCAGACGGCCTCGTCCTCGTACAAGCCCGCGACGACGGACAACGGCTTGCGGGTCATGGTGCCGCCCCACATCGGACCGGGAACTCGGATCGTGATCAACACCGATGACGACAGCTACGTGGAACGCGCCAAGGATTGAGTGTCCACGGTGGACAAACGCCGCGATCCCTGAGTTATCAAGAACTTGGCCGCGGACGTTAGGAAAGTGGAAACCATTGGAAAGGCACGTCGCAAGGCGTGCCTTTTTGCTTTGCCGAACGCACCAAGGCTCTATGCTGCACCCGATGAGGGAGGCCGGGATGCCCAGCGACCATGACGCCTACAAGCCTGCCGAGATCGCGGCGCTGATCGAGACGGCGGGGGTGGCAAAGGCCACCCTGCCGCTGCACCGGATGGCGACGCTGGCGATGCTGGCTGGGGCCTTCATCGGGTTCGGCTCGGCCTTCTGGTGCGCCGCTATGGCGGGGGCGGACCCGGGCTTCGGGCCGCAGAGGGTGCTGGGCGGGGTGGTCTTTGCGCTGGGGCTGATCCTGGTCGTCGTCGGCGGGGCGGAGCTGTTCACCGGCAATGCGCTGATGGTGATGGCGGCGGTGGACCGGCGGATCACGCTGGGCGCGCTCATGCGGAACTGGGGGATCGTGTACGTCGGCAATCTGGTGGGCGCGGTCGGTCTGGCGGTGGCTTTCGGGCTGTCGGGCCTTCTGGATGGACCGATGGGGGAGGTCGCGGCGAAGGCTGCCACGGCCAAGGCGACGCTAGAGCCAATGGAGGCCTTCGTCCGGGGCGCGCTGTGCAATGCGCTGGTCTGCCTGGCGGTCTGGTTGAGCTTCGCCGCCCGGACGGCGACGGACAAGATCCTGGGCGTGCTCTGGCCGGTCGCGGCCTTCGTCACGCTGGGGCTGGAGCACTCGGTGGCCAACATGTTCCTGTTCCCGGCGGGCCTTTGGGCCGGGTCGGAGGCCACGGTGGCCGGAGTCGTGGGCAATCTTCTGTGGGTCACACTCGGCAACATCGTCGGCGGCGCGGGCGGCGTGGCACTGGCCTATCGCTTTGCCTATGGCGCGATGCGGGGGTGAGGGCAGTCGGCGGATCGCCCACTCTACGCTGCGCCAGACGAGGAGCGTCGTGCGGGACGTTTGCGGTGGACGGTGCGCTGTAGCGCACCCTACGCCGGTTGCGGGGCCAGTTCTCCGGCCTCAACGCGGAAGGGCAGGATGTTGTCGGCGGGCGGCAGGGGACAGATCGCGAAGTCGGTGAAGGCGCAGGGCGGGCTGATCGCGCGGTTGAAATCGAGAGTGATTTCAGTGTCGCTTGGATCCTCGCCGAACAGGAAGCGGCAGGCCGGGTAGGTCTCGCCCGCCGTCGCGTCGCGGAAGACGAACATCGGCTTGCCGGATTTCACATGGGTCGGCGTGAGGGTGACGGTCTTTCCCTGATGCTGAAATGTGGCCCGGTTCGTCACCGTGACCGCCGCAGCCGTGCCGCCTTTCATTGCGATTTCCGTGGCTTGCGGGGCGAAGCTTTCCCACTTGGCGCGGATGGTCCAGGCTGGATTGTCCGGGTAGTGGCGCAGCGTCACAGTCGGGGACAGCGTCAGGTCACGGACGCGGAGCGCGGGCACCCCATCGACGGTGTGGATTTCCAGAAGAAACGGATCGACCCGCAGCTGCGGGAAGGCGTCGGGGACAGGCTGGAATGGCTGCGGCGCCTCATCGGGACGGGCGAAAGTTGCGCTCTCGGCGCCAATCTCCAGCGTGCCAAGGAGATCCGGGCCGGAGGGCAGCTGCACCTCTTGCCCCGCACCGACAAGGAAGCGGCCGGGGGCAAGGTCAATCCGGGCGACGAGGTTCAGCCAGCCGTCCGGCGCGGTCAGCGCGGCAAGTCGGGCGGCGCGCCACTCGGACAGCGGCATCAAAGCCCGGCAGCTTTGCGCAGTGCCTCATTGATGCGGGACTGCCAGCCGGGACCTTCCGCCTTGAAATGCGCGATCACATCGGGGTCAAGGCGCAGGGTCGTTGACACCTTCGTCACAGGAGCCTTGGGGCGTCCGCGCTGGACCTTGGCCTGAGCGAAACGTTCGATCCAGTAAGGGGTGGAGAGGTCGGGCGCATCATCGATCGGATCAAAAGCCCCGTCGCCATAGGTGTCAGGGTCGTAGGGATGAACGATAGGCGTTTTGTTCACGTTCATTGGCTTTCCTCAAGCTGATGATCCGGCGAGTGGTGCCCCGCATCGTCCAGATCACGATGACCATCCGACCCGAAAGAAAACCGACAGTCATGAAACGATCCTCTCCGTAGTCCAGTCGGTTGTCGACAACGGTCACGAGCGCATCCGCAAAGACCTGCGAAGCGTCGGCCATATCGAGACCGCGATTTGCAAGGGTCGCTTCGCGTTTCGCAGGATCGAACTCAATGTCCATTTAATGTTACTACAGAAAATTGTCAAGCCTTCGCCGTGCGGTGGGCGAGACCGCCCACCCTACGCCGCCTCGAAGGTGATCTTCCGGCGGAGGAACTGGGTCGCCTTGTTCGAGACATAGGCCGGGTCGCCGGTGGTCAGGAACTTCGACTGGGTGCCGGAGCCCGCGAACTGCGGGCGGCGCTGCAGGTAATCGGCGAGGGATTCGGCCACGAGGTTGGCCTGAGAATAGACCTTGACCTGCGGACCCAGCGCATCCAGGAAGACCTTTTCCATCAAGGGGTAATGCGTGCAGCCCAGGATCGCGGCCTCGGGCGTCGGCATCCGGCGTTTCAGGGCCTCGACATGGGAGCGGACGAGGGCCTCGGCCAGGATCTCGTCGCCCTGTTCGATGGCATCGACCACGCCGCCGCAGGGCTGCGCCTCGACGTCGACGCCGATGGCGCGGAAGGCCAGTTCGCGCTGGAAGGCGCGGGAGGCGACGGTGGCGGGGGTGGCGAAGAGGGCGACGTGTTTGACGGACACCTCACGCGGAGGGCTGTTGTCGCCCCATTGCCGTTCGGTCAGCGCCTCGATCAGCGGAACGAAGACGCCAAGCACGCGCTTGTCGGCGGGAACCCAGGTCTCCTGCATACGTTTGAGCGCGGCGGCCGACGCGGTGTTGCAGGCGAGGATTACAAGATCGCAGCCCTCGGCCCAAAGGCGTTCGGTGGCGGCGCAGGTCAGGCGGAAGATGTCATCATGGTCGCGGACGCCGTAAGGGGCATGGGCATTGTCGCCGAAATAGACGAAGGGGACGTTCGGTAGCCGCTTTGTCAACGCATCAAGGACAGTCAGCCCACCGAGCCCCGAATCGAAGACGCCAACCGCCATGCCTGCCTCGTATCCCTGTGGCGCATCCCGTGCGCTGGTTGCCTTTTCGGCGATCATAGGCCCAGGCGGCGGGGGGTGAAAGGGCGAAGCAGGCGTCAAGGTCGGGTGGCCCGGCTTTACATGTGATCGCGTTTCCCTATCTAGGGTCGGGCGTGCTAGTGTGCCGGGCGTATCGGAAGGTGGACAGGATGGACTGGGACAAGCTGAGGATCTTTCACGCGGTTGCGGAGAAGGGCAGCCTGACCCATGCGGGTGACGTGCTGCACCTGTCGCAATCCGCCGTCAGCCGCCAGATCCGGGCCCTGGAGGAAAGCCTGTCGGTGACCCTCTTCCACCGCCACGCGCGGGGGCTGATCCTGACGGAACAGGGCGAGCTTCTGTACGACGCGACGCAGCAGATGGTGCGGCGGCTGGACGCAACGGCGGCGCGGATCCGCGATTCCGAGGACGAGGTCTTTGGCGAGCTGCGGGTCACGACGACGACGGGGTTCGGGACCCTGTGGCTCGCCCCTCGGCTGGCGCGGCTTTACGAGAAGTACCCGGCCTTGAAGATCGACCTGATGCTGGAGGAGCGCGTCCTGGACCTGCCGATGCGCGAGGCGGATGTGGCGATCCGGATGAAGGAGCCGTCCCAGGCCGACTTGATCCGCAAGCGGCTGATGAACATCAAGATGCAGCTGTTCGCGACGCCGGAATATCTGGCGGCGCATGGCTCGCCCGAGACGATGGACGATTTTTCCAGCCATCGGCTGATCGCGCAGCATGCGGGCACGCCGCAGGTCGCGGCGGGGGCGTTGCTTGTGGCGGAACTCATGACGCATGACATCCCCTCGACGCTGACGGTCAACAACTACTTCGGCGTCTTGCAGGCGGTGCTGAACCATCTGGGGATCGGCGTGCTGCCGGACTACCTGACGGAGGATTTTCCAAATCTTGTCAGGGTCTTGCCGGACGTCGAAAGCGCCGAGGTGCCGGTGTTCCTGGCTTACCCAGAGGAGCTGCGCCATTCCAAGCGGGTGGCGGCCTTCCGCGATTTCGTCACCGAAGAGATCATGGCCTTCCGCCGCAAGCAGCAGGAAGATGCCGCCGCGTGAATGCTGCCATGCAGCATCTGCATAGCGGGATTGCCCAAACGTCGGGCATTCCAGACTTGTTTGCGCAAGCATGGGGCACTAATTGAACCCGTGAAGCGGCGATGAGCGTGCTCTTGCCCCTTCGTACCTCCCTGTTGGACTTGGCCGAGCGTAATGCTCGGCCTTTTTTTTCACAGCACGGCAAGCCGGGCCTGCAGGAAGGCGCGGTCGGCGTCTGATCCGGCAAGGGCGATGGCGCGGAGGTATTCGGCGCGGGCGGCAGCTGGGTCACCCTGACGGGCTAGAAAGTCGGCGCGGGCGGCGTGGAAGGGTTGGTAGCCGTCAAGCTGCCCGGCCAGCGACTGGACCTGGGCCAGCGCCAGCGCCAGTTGGCCGCTTTCAGCGAGGGCGACGGCGTGGTTCAGCGCGATGACCGGCGTCGGCTCCATCTGGTGCAGGCGGGCGTAGAGAGCGGCGATCTGGGGCCAGTCGGACTGTCCGTCCGCCGAGTGCAGGGCGGCGATGGCGGCCTTCAATTGGAACGGGCCGGGCTGACGGCGGGCGATGGCCTGGTCGAGGAGCGCCAACCCCTCGGCCCGTTCGGACTGGTTCCAGAGGCTGCGGTCCTGCCGGGCGGGCGGCAGGGTCTGGCCGTCCGGGCCGATGCGTGCCGCAGCACGGGCATTGGTGAGGAGGAGAAGGGCCAGCGCAGCCTCGACTTCAGGCTGTTCGGGGGCCAACCGCACCAGAAGCCGGGCGAGGAAGATCGCCTCGGTGCAAAGATCAACGCCCAGCTTCGGGCCCTGGGCGTAGCCTGCGGTGAAGATCAGGTAGACCACGGTCAGGACGGAATTCAGCCGGTCAGGCAGGTCTTCCGGCCCCGGGACAGCATAGGGAATGCGGGCGGCGGCGATCTTGGCCTTGGCGCGCGACAGGCGCTAGCCCATCGTCGGTTCGGCATCCAGGAAAACGGCGGCCACCTGTTCGGTCGTGAGGCCGCAAAGCGAGCGCAGGGTCAGCGCGACGCGGGTCTTTTCCTCCAGCGCCGGGTGGCAGCAGGTAAAGATCAGGCGCAGGCGGTCGTCGGGGATGGTTTGGGGGTCGGGCTCGGCGGCCTCTTCTTCGGCGAGGATGGCGATGGCGTCGCGGTGGCGCGAAAGCGTGGTGTCGCGGCGATAGCCGTCGATGGCCTTGCGAAGGGCCGCGCGCAGAAGCCAGCCGGTGGGGCTGGCCGGGACCCCTGCCCTGCCCCAATGGACCAGGGCCGAGGCCGCAGCCTCTTGCAGGGCATCCTCGGCGCGCTGAAAGTCGCCGATACGTGAAATGAGGGCGGCCAGAAGCCGCCCCCGATCCTGATGCAGGACCCGTGCAAGCAGGGCCTGCGGCGTCATCAGTAGGCCATCACGGGCCGCACCTCGACCGAGCCGTAGCGGGCGGCCGGAATCTCGGCGGCAAAGCGAAGCGCTGCGTCAAGGTCGGCGGCCTCGATCAGGTAGAAGCCGCCCAGGTGTTCGCGGGTTTCGGCGAAGGGGCCATCCAAAGTCTCGACCCGGCCTTCGCGCTTGCGCAGCGTGGTGGCGGTCTGCACGGGCTGCAGGCCTTCGCCCGCCAGGAACGTCGCGTTGCCCTTCATCTTTTCCGACAGGCCGAAGTATTCGGCCATCATCGCTTCGAATTCCGGGGTGCCATAGGCGGGTTCGGCGTCCGGGGCAGCGTAGAGCGTCAGCAGGTATTTCATCGGTCAGACCTTTCATAGGTGGCCGCTGGCGGGCTTGCCAGCCGGTCCTGCACCAAGGACGCAAGCCCCCTGCAGATTTCGACATCGGGGGCGAAGAAAAGTCAAAAAACTTCTGCCCCCTTGAAATCATTCACAAAATAAAACCGCCCCCGCAAGGGTGCGAGGGCGGCAACAGGGTGGGCAGCAGTCAGTTGCCGGTAGGGTTGTAGTTCATCACCGGGCGGACCTCGACAGTGCCGAAGGCCGCCGTGGGGATCAGCGCCGCGTAAGCGAGGGCCGTTTCCATGTCGGGCACGTCGATGATGTAGTAGCCGCCCAGATGTTCGCGGGTTTCGGCAAAGGGGCCGTCCATCGTCTCGACCTTTCCGCCCGTGATGCGCAGCGACTTGGCCGTTTCGACCCCGCGCAGCGCGTCGCCGGACCGGATCACGCCGTCGGCCTGCATCTTGCGGTTGGCATCGGTATAGCCCGCCATCATCGCGTTGAATTCGGGCGTGCCGTAAGCGGGTTCATTCGCCGGGTCGCTGTAGATCAGGATCATGTAGTTCATCGGGTTTGTCCTTGGATGACGAGGTTGGATCAGAAGAAGCGGGCCATGGCGAGAACGACCAGCAGGATGACGGCCGCCAGAAGGTTCAGCGAGTTGCCCATGATGCGCAGGATGTGGGTCGGGTTGTCGGCCTTTAGCCCGAAGGGGTGCAGGATGCGTCCCAGAACCAGGAAGCCGCCCGCGCAGTGCAGCGCGATGGAGTTGCCGCCGTTCGCCTCGGCCAGGGCGAGGAGGAGGAGGACGAAGGGCACCCATTCGACGAAGTTGCCATGATGGCGGATGCGTTCGTGCAAGGCGGCATCATTGGCATGGCCGATGGAGGCCTTGAGTTCGGTCCGCTTGCCGGAGACGCGGAAGAACAGGATCAGGAAGATCGGGATCAGGGGAAGCGCATACAGCGTGGTGATCGGGAAGGACATGTCGCTCGGTTCCTTTGTGTTTTGGGTTTCGTGACCCAAGGACGCGGCCACTTTGCCGATTTCGACACGGGGCATGAAAATTTTCTGCGACGCCGAGCGCTTTTTTCGCGGTTTGTGGCGAAATGACTGGAATCGTTGCGGAAATACCGGGCGCTGCGACGGGTCGCAGGTTTGCGCTTTTGCGGCCTTTCGCTTATGAGGCGGGCCAAGCTGCCAGAGGGGATGCCATGTCAGAGCCCGCGATCACTCCGGAACTCGTCGCCAGCCACGGGATCAAGCCGGATGAATGGGAGCGGCTGCTGGGCATCATGGGGCGGGAGCCGACGTTCACGGAACTGGGCATCTTCAGTGCGATGTGGAACGAGCATTGTTCCTACAAGTCCTCGAAGATCCACCTGAAGAAGCTGCCGACCACCGGGCCTCAGGTGATCTGCGGGCCAGGCGAGAACGCGGGTGTGGTGGACATCGGCGACGGGCAGGCGGTGATCTTCAAGATGGAGAGCCACAACCACCCCAGTTACATCGAGCCGCATCAGGGCGCGGCGACGGGTGTGGGTGGCATCCTGCGGGATGTGTTCACGATGGGTGCGCGGCCGATTGCGGCGATGAACGCTTTGAGCTTTGGCCTGCCCAGTCACCCGAAAACCGCGCATCTGGTGAAAGGCGTGGTCGAGGGCGTGGGGTCCTACGGCAACGCGTTCGGCGTGCCCACGGTGGGGGGTGAGGTCCGCTTTCACCGCAGCTACAACGGCAACTGCCTGGTGAACGCTTTCGCGGCGGGTTTGGCGGATACCGACAAGATCTTCTACTCGGCGGCCTCTGGCGTGGGGATGCCGGTGGTGTATCTGGGCGCCAAGACGGGGCGCGACGGGGTTGGCGGGGCCACGATGGCCAGCGCCGAGTTCGACGATACGATTGAGGAGAAGCGCCCGACGGTGCAGGTGGGCGACCCCTTCACCGAGAAGCGGCTCTTGGAGGCTTGTCTGGAGCTGATGGCTTCGGGTGCTGTCATCTCCATCCAGGACATGGGCGCGGCGGGGCTGACGTGCAGCGCGGTGGAGATGGGGGACAAGGGGGGCCTCGGGATCAAGCTGCAGCTGGACGACGTTCCGCAGCGCGAGACGGGGATGACGGCGTATGAGATGATGCTGTCGGAGTCTCAGGAACGGATGCTGATGGTGCTGAAGCCCGAGATGGAGGCCGAGGCGCGGGCGATCTTCCAGAAGTGGGACCTGGACTTTGCCATCGTGGGCGAGACGATCCCCGAGGACCGCTTCCTGATCCTGCACGGGAACGAGGTGAAAGCGGATATTCCGCTGTCGAAGCTGTCGTCGTCTGCGCCGGAATATGACCGGCCTTGGATCCCCTCCCCTGCCCCGGCGCCGCTGCCGCAGATCCCGGCGATCACGCCCATCGCGGCGCTGAAGGCGCTGATCGGGTCGCCCTCCTATGCCCACAAGGCCTGGGTCTATGAGCAATACGACAGCCAGGTGGGTGCGGATACCGTGGTGCCCTGTGGGGCCGGCGCGGGCGTGGTGCGGGTGCATGGGATGGGGAAGCTTCTGGCGTTCACCTCGAATGTGACGCCGCGCTATGTCAAGGCGAACCCGTTCGAGGGCGGCAAGCAGGCGGTGGCCGAGGCCTACCGGAACCTGGTGGCCGTCGGCGCGCGGCCCTTGGCCACGACCGACAACCTGAACTTCGGCAACCCGGAAAAGCCCGAGATCATGGGGCAATTCGTGGGCGCGCTGGAGGGGATCGGGGCGGCGGTCAAGGCGCTCGACATGCCGATCGTGTCGGGGAACGTGAGCCTTTACAACGAGACGGATGGCTCGGGCATCCTGCCGACGCCGACCATCGGCGCGGTGGGGATCATGACGGCGGAGGAGCTGATCGCAGGGCATCCAGCGGATGGCGATATCGTGGTGGTGATCGGCGAGACGCGGGGGCATCTGGGGCAGTCGGCGCTGCTGGCCGAGGCCTTCGGGATCGAGGCGGGGGAGCCGCCACCGGTGGAGCTGTCGGCCGAGGTGTCGGCGGCCAAGGCGCTTCTGGCCAACCGCAAGCGCATCCGCGCGGCGCGGGACCTGGGCGACGGCGGGCTGGCGCTGGCGGCATTCCGGATGGCGGAAGGCGCAGACGTCGGGCTGACGCTGAAGTCGGGCGACATCGGGCAACTGTTTGGCGAGGACCAGGCGCGCTATGTGGTGGCGATCCGGCACGACGACCTTGCGGCCTTCATGGCGGCGGCGGGCGGGGTCAAGGTCACGCAGGTCGGGAAGTTCGGGGGTGACAAGGTCACGCTTGGCACCGATAGCGCACCCTTGGCGGAGCTGTCGGGCCTCTATCGCTCTGCTTTCGCAAACGCGGTCGGATTATGACCTTCCGCCAGGCGACGGCGGCGGATTTCCCCTTCATCCGCGCGCTGGCCCAGCGGCCGGACTATGCGCTTTTCATCACCGACGAGGACGCGGCGGGCCTGCAGGTCTACCTCGACGCCCCGGACTGTGAAATCCTGATCTGGGAGCCAGCGGGTCGCGCGGCGGGCTATGCGATCTTCTGCGAGATCGGCCATGCCTCGGGCCGGGTGGAGCTGATGCGGCTGGCGCTGGACGAGGCGGGCCGGGGACAGGGCCAGGCCCTTCTGGCCGCGCTGTTGCAGCGGGCATTTGTCACCCATGGCGCACGGCGGGTCTGGCTGGATTGCAGCGCGGAAAACCTTCGGGCGCAAAAGGTCTACCGGCGCGCGGGCTTTGTGCAGGAGGCCTGTCTGCGCAGCCACGACTATGTTCCGGCCTTGGGGCGGACCGTCGACACGCTGCTGTTCGGGATCCTGCGGTCGGAATGGGAGGCCCTTGAACCGTCCCCGGCCCGGGCCTAGGTTGAAGGCAGAACGGAGACGACAGATGCCCATCGAAGCCCGCGACATCGAAGCCCTGATCCGGGAGGCTTTCCCGAACGCCAGGATCAGTGTGCAGGGCGACGACGGCGCGCATTTCGCAGCCGAGGTGATCGACGAATCGTTCCGCGGATTGAACCGCGTCCAGCAGCAGCGCGCGGTCTACGCCGCGCTGAAGGGTCGTATGGACGGACCTAACGGGGCGTTGCATGCGCTCGCGCTGACGACGAAGGCGCCGGACTGAGATGGTGGCGGGCCAGGGGGTCAGCGGTCTTCTGATGGCGCTTTTGCCGCTGGTGGGGCTGGTGACGATCCTGCGAGCCCGTGCCACGCGCAAACGGGGCGAGCCGCCAGTGGACGAGGATTTCGAGGCGCGACAAGCCGCAACGCGGGAGAGCGAGCGTCGGATGGCCGCCTATCTGGCCAGTCGGGACCAGCGGTAGGGGATGCCCACGCCCGGACTTGCCGCCTGGCTGATGGAGAGGGCACCCTGGATCGGCAAGTGGTTCGCCTGGGCGATGGTGGTCTGCGTCATCGTCGCGGTTGCAAGCAACTGGCCGCTGCTTAAGTATGGGCCAAGACACTGGCGGGTCACCCGGAAGTGGGAGTTCCGCAAATGGAAAAGGAAGGACGGACGATGAGCGCCGAGGCACAGATCCGCGAGACGATCGAAAAGAATGACGTGGTGCTGTTCATGAAGGGCACCAAGATGATGCCGCAGTGCGGGTTTTCGTCCCGCGTGGCGGGGGTCCTGAACTTCATGGGGGTGGAGTTCCAGGACGTGAACGTGCTGGCCGACGCCGAAATCCGCCAGGGGATCAAGGACTTCTCCGACTGGCCGACCATTCCGCAGCTGTATGTGAAGGGCGAATTCGTCGGCGGTTGCGATATCGTCACCGAGATGACCCTGTCGGGCGAGCTGGACCAGCTTCTGGAAGCCAAGGGCGTGGCCTTCGACAAGGCGGCGGCGGACAAGATCCGCGAAGCGAACGCCTGAGCGCGTTTGCCCGGCACTTGCAGGGCCCGCTTCTGGCGGGCCTTTTGCGTCTTTCGGACCGGCTCATACGCCGGTGACGAGCAGGTCGATGGCCTTGGTGATCTGATCCCGCAAGGTTTGCAGGTTGCCGACCTTTTGCCCCATGCTGCCCAGTCGTGCCGTACCCAAGAGATTTAGCATCACCCGGTATTCCCGTTCTGCGAGGATGAACGGAACAGAAAGCCGGTCAAGTTCAGTCGACCGACTGCCGTCAGCCGGCAGACACGAAGCGAAAACGCGCGTTGCCAGACCGTCGACCGCATCGCTTTGCAAGACCAACAGCAACCCGCCATCGGGATCGCGATAGAGATCGAACTGACGCGCCATCAGACGATCCGAACTCCCATGTTGGGAATTCCATTTTCCTCGATCCAGTTGTTGTAGTCGGCGATGGCCTGGGCGTTGTCTTCCTTCCAGCGCCTGGCCCGTGCGGCGCGGACCTGGGCCAGCACCCCCTCTTCCGCCGCGCGCGAGATGTTCACGCCCAAGGCGCGCGCCTCGTCCAGCAGGGCTGCGTCAAGGGTCATCGAGGTGGACCGGCGAGGATTGGGCATGGCATGTCTCCTTGGCAGCAAGGATACTGCAGAACATACCACAATTCCATCGGTAGTTTTCTGGGTAGTCTTGCCTTATCGGACCTGTTCTTCCACCTTCGCCGCCATCGCCTCGGCCCGGGCGGCAAGCTCGGCCAGGGTGTCGGACACCGCTTTTGGCACCACGGCCACGTCGCGGGTCGCCACGGGACGGGCCTCAAGCTCTGCCACCCGGGCCCGCAACGCACGCAGATCGTCTTCCAGCGCGGCGGTCTTGTCCGCCAGCATCAGCCCGGCCATCAGGAGAAGCTTTGCCTCGGGCAGGCGGCCCAGCTGCGCGACGATGGGCTGCGCCTCGGCGTCCAGCATTCCGGCGGCCGAGCGCAGGAAATGCTCTTCCCCCGGCTGGCAGGAAACCTGGAACGGGCGGCCGCCGATGGTGACTTCTAGTTCAGGCATTCCGAGCCTCCGTCAGGTGGGGTTCAAGGGCGGCGAGGATGTCGTCCATCTCGGCCATCTCGGTCAGCCGGGTCGCGCGGAGGGCCTCAAGCTCGGCCAGCATCGCCTTGTTGATGAGGCCCGGTTCGGTCACGCCCGAGGCGGCGGCGGTCCGCAGCGATTCAAGCTGTTCGCGCAACGAGGCGTTGACGCGGCGCATCCGCTGCAGTTCCAGGCCCTGCACGTCCAGCTCTTGCGTCAGCCGGTCGACCTTTTCCTGCAAGTCGCCCTTCGTCTCGCGGTCCTTGGCGGCGCGGAGGCGGGCCTGCAGTTGCGCGGTCAGGGATTTCTCTTCCTCAAGCTGGGCGCGAAGGGCGGAATCTCCGATGGCCGCTCCCGGTGCCGGGGCGGCCGCGCGCGGCTGGCTGGCAAGGCGGTCCATCCCCTTGCCGATCCGATCAAGCGCGGCGGCGATCCGCTGTTCCAGTTCGGTGATTTCCTGCATGCCCAAACCCTCTTGCACCAAGCCGTCCCGCGCCCGAACACCGGGCCGAGGCGCATCGAATCGCCCGCACGGCCCTGTCCGGGCGATCTTAGCGTGAAACCCGGGAAAGGCGACGGGCCTTTCTTCCCAAGGCCTTGGGGTCCAAGCTTGATCTTGCCGGTCGCGCTGGGTAGGACGCTTGCGCGATCCCCTGCCCATGTCGAAGGAAGAGCCCCGTGGACATCCAGACCCTCCGCCAGAAGAACCCCGATCACTGGATGCGCGCGACCGCGATCCGCGCGCTGGCGCTGGATGCGGTGGCGGCGGCGAATTCGGGGCATTCGGGGATGCCGATGGGGATGGCCGACGTGGCGACGGTGCTGTTCGAGAAACACCTGAAGTTCGACCCGAAGGCCCCCCGCTGGCCCGACCGCGACCGGTTCATCCTGTCGGCGGGCCATGGGTCGATGCTGATCTACAGCCTGCTGTACCTGACCGGGTACGAGGACATGACGCTGGACCAGATCAAGGCTTTTCGCCAGTGGGGCGCGATCACGGCGGGGCATCCGGAATACGGCCATGTCGCGGGGGTGGAGACGACGACGGGCCCGCTGGGCCAGGGGATCGCAAATGCGGTTGGCTTCGCGATGGCCGAGGAAAACCTCCGCGCACGCTGGGGGGCGAAGATCCAGGACCATTACACCTGGGTCATCGCGGGCGATGGCTGCCTGATGGAGGGCGTCAGCCAGGAGGCCATCGGTCTGGCGGGCAAGCAGCAGCTGAGCCGCCTGATCGTCCTTTGGGACAACAACGGCATCACCATCGACGGCAAGGTGTCGATTGCCGACATCACCGACCAGAAGGCGCGGTTTGCGGCCTCGGGCTGGGATGTGTTCGAGTGTGACGGGCATGATCCGGCGGACATCGACCGGGCGCTGACGGCGGCCAAGGCCTCGCCCCGGCCCGCGATGGTCGCCTGCAAGACGCATATCGCCATCGGCCATGCCGCGCAGGATACGTCGAAGGGCCACGGCGCGCTGACCGACAAGGCGCAGCTGCAGGCGGCGAAGGATGGCTATGGCTGGACAGGCGGGCCGTTCGAGGTTCCGGCGGACGTGAAGAAATGGTGGGAGTCGCTTGGTGCCCGTGGGGCGAAGGCCCGGGCGGATTGGGAGTCGCGTCTGGCCGCCCTTTCCCCCGCCAAGCAGGCTGAGTTCGCCCGCATCTTCGCGCTGGAGGCACCGGCGAAGCTGGCCTCGGCGATCCGGGCGGTGAAGAGGCAAGCGGTGGCCGACATGCCGAAGCTGGCGACCCGAGCGGCCTCGGAAAAGGTGCTGGCGGCGGTGAACCCGGTCGTGACGGAGACCATCGGCGGCTCGGCGGACCTGACGGGGTCGAACAACACCAAGACGGCCGATCTGGGCGTCTTCACTCCGGAAGACCGCAAGGGCCGTTACGTCTATTTCGGCATTCGCGAACACGGCATGGCCGCGGCGATGAACGGGATGGCTTTGCATGGTGGCGTAAGGCCTTACGGCGGGACCTTCATGTGCTTTACCGACTATGCCCGGCCTTCCATGCGGCTGTCGGCGCTGATGGGCATCCCTGTGGTCTATGTGATGACGCATGACTCCATCGGCCTCGGCGAGGACGGCCCGACGCACCAGCCGGTCGAGCATCTGGCGATCAGCCGGGCGACGCCGAACACGCTGGTCATCCGCCCCGCCGACCTGGTCGAGGTGGCGGAGGCCTGGGAAATCGCGCTGACGGAAAAGACCCGGCCCACGGTCCTCGCCCTGTCCCGCCAGAACCTGCCCGCTGTGCGCAAGACGCACACCAACGCGAACATGGTTTCGAAGGGCGCTTACGTGCTGGCGGAAGCCACCGGCAAGCGTCAGGTCATCCTGATGGCGACCGGGTCCGAGGTCGAAATCGCGCTGAAGGCCCGGGACGCGCTGGAAGCGGAAGGCATCGGCACCCGCGTCGTGTCCATGCCGTCGATGGAGCTGTTCGCCGCGCAGGACGACGCCTACCGTCGCCGCGTCCTGCCGCCCGGCCCGGTCCGTGTCGCCATCGAGGCCGGCGTTCGGCAAGGCTGGGACCGCTGGCTTCTCGGCCAGGGCGGGCGCGAGGCCAAGGCAGGCTTCGTCGGCATGTCGACCTTTGGTGCCAGCGCGCCGATGGAACGGCTGTATGCCGAGTTCGGCATCACCCCTGAGGCGACAGTGGCAGCAGCGAAGACGATGCTCTGACCGTCCGGATCGACTGATGCGCGGGCGATACTGGACGCCCCGCATCCACGGCAGGGGCGTGACGGCCGAGGGTCAGAGCTGATCGTCGCGCGGCGGCGCGCTGTCTTCGTATTCGTCGCCCGGCGGCATCTCGCCATCCGCATCCGCCCCGCCTGCATCCTCGTCGTCCTCGTCCAGGTCGAAGGGATCGGGGACGCCGTCGTCGTTCAGATCATCGTTCGGCGGCCCATCCCAGCCGTTGACCGGACTGCTGGTCACATCCGCGTCGGCAACCGACACTTCGGGCAAGTCCACCGCTGGCTCATCATTTTCGGGCAGGACACCGCCATCGGCCGATGCGTCCTCGTCCGACAGGCGCGGCCCGTCGTCAGGGCGAATGGGGCTGGGGAATACCTGTTCCTCACCCTGATCGGTGAGGGTCGGAAACTCTCCAAGGTTGCTCTGGATGGCGGCCTCTTCGATCACCGGTCTGGCAGCCTCGTCCGGGTCGCGCGTCGGCGGTCGGACCTCTTCGATCGAGATCAGTTCGCGCGCCTCGGCCAGATAGGTGCGGGAGCCTCCGTCAGGTCGACCTGCCGCGCGCCAAAGCTGTTCAGCGCGCGCGCGGACCCGCATTTCCCAGGCTTCGAATTCGTTGCGGTCCATTTGAGCCCCCTTCCTGTTCCCGGCTTCAACGCCGGGACGGAAGCCCGGGTTCCGTCAGTGCGCGGCGGCCTTCTTGCCCGTGACCGTGGACCAGAGCGGACCGATGATCCGGGTCGCGACGGGAATGAGCAGAACCCCCAGAATCAGCCCGAAAACACCGTCAAGCGCTGCTGTCACCAGCCATAGGGCAAACCCCTGCGCCACCGGGATGGCTTGGGCCGTTACCTCGGCGGCATGGTTGATGGTCTGGTAGGGCCATTCCCAGAGATGGGTGACCTCAAGCCCGTGGATCACGATGTTGCCCCCAACCCAAAGCATCGCAGCGGTGCCCACGGTCGAGAGGAACGCCATCAGTTTCGGCATGGCCAGCACGAGGCCCCGCCCCAGCGCCCTGCCCCCGCTGGTGCGCCCGGTGGCCGCAAGGTGCAGCCCCACGTCGTCCATCTTTACGATCAGCGCCACTGCTCCATAAACCGCGACCGTGATGAAGATACCCACGACCGCCAGCGTCACCGCCTGCAGCCAGAAGCTGGGGGATTCGATGGTGGCCAGCGCAATAGTCATGATCTCGGCCGACAGGATGAAGTCGGTCTTGATCGCCCCGGCGACCTTTTCCTCCTCAAGATGCGCGGGGTCCTTGGTGTCGAAATCGGCCTCGACGGCATGGTCGGCATGGGGGGCGAACATGTGGACCAGCTTTTCCGCCCCTTCAAAACACAGATAGGCCCCGCCCAGCATCAGAAGCGGCGTGACCACCCAGGGCGCGAAATGGTCCAGCGCGAGCAGACCGGGCAGGAGGACGATCAGCTTGTTCTTCAGCGACCCCAGCGCGATGCGCCAGATGATCGGCAGTTCCCGGTCGGCGGAAAAGCCGTGGACGTATTTGGGGGTCACGGCGGCATCGTCGATCACCACGCCCGCGGCCTTGGTCCCCGCCTTGGCCGCCGCCGCCGCGATATCGTCGATCGAGGCGGCGGCCACCTTGGCGATGGCTGCCACGTCGTCGAGAAGTGCGAGAAGTCCGCTCATGAATCCGATCCTTGCTGCTTGTGCGGCATCGTAGCGTCGGATCGGTCAACGGCAAGCCGACAGCTTTGGTTTCCAGGCTGACATCCGCGCGTTACGCGGCGATGAAAGCCTGCACGGCGAAGAATGGAGCAAGCGATGGCATTTGACTGGCAGAAGGCCCTGACCCCACCCGAAGGCACGCCGAACCCGCGGCTTGGGGTGCGCTATGACCGGTCCGGCCGTTTCCTGCCCGAGGCGGGCAATACCGTCGTGGCCCAGGTCGTGCCGGGCTCGGCGACGGAAGCGGCGCTGATCGACTTGCGCAAGGCCTTGAAGGCCCTGCCCCATGCCGACCATTTCGCCTTCACGGCCATCGCCAGCTATCACATGACCGTCTTCGAGGGCGTGATCGAGACCCGCCGCGCGCCCGGACACTGGCCCGCCAGCCTGCCGCTGGACGCCAGCATCGACACGGCAACGACCGCGATGGTCGGGATGCTGCGCGACCTGCCGCCCTTGCCGCCCTTTGCGGTCCGCCCCGTCCAGGTTACCCCCTTCGGCGTGGCGCTGACCGGCGCGACCGAGGCTGACACCGCCACGCTGCGGCTTTGGCGCGACCGGCTGTCCGAGGCTCTTGGCTACCGCACCCCTCTGCATGACAGCTATGGCTTCCACACGACGCTGGCCTATTGCCACAGCTGGCTGCCGGCCGAGGCCCTGCCCGTCTATGAACGGGCTTTGGCCGAACTGACGGAAAGGCTTGTGGCCCGGCTGCCGGTGCTGCACCTTGCCCGGCCGAACTTCTGCCGGTTTGCCGACATGAACGCCTTCCCGCCCGTTCTTGCCCTGTAACGCACCCCTACCCTAAGCCGTCAGGATCGCCTATGACAGGCGCGACAGCTCAAGGATGCCCGATGTTGCCGCGTCTGCTTTCCGTTTCGCTTAATCTGGCCGATGCCAGCGGCAGGGGCCGGGCATGACGAACCGGATCGCGCTGGTCATCGGCATCGTCATCGCCGCGGGCATTGCCGTGGATGCACTGGCAAACGACGGCGCAGCCTTGGGTTTTCTGTCGCGCAAGTTCCTGGACCTGATCGAATGGGTGAAGTTCTGGGACTGAAGGCATCGAAGTAAGGTTGCATTCGTGCGGTAACCGCGCATGTTACCGCTAACAGGCGACGTGAGTCGCATCCGTACGGAGGAAGTATCATGACGGTCAAAGTCGCCATCAACGGGTTCGGTCGGATCGGGCGCAACGTGCTGCGCGCCATTGTCGAATCCGGCCGCAAGGACATCGAGGTCATCGCGATCAACGACCTCGGTCCGGTCGAGACCAACGCGCATCTGTTGCGCTACGATTCGGTGCACGGCAAGTTCCCGGCGACGGTGACCACGGGCGCGGACACCATCGACGTGGGCCGCGGTCCGATGCGGGTGACCGCGCTGAAGAACCCGGCAGACCTGCCCTGGTCGGACGTGGACATCGTGATGGAATGCACTGGCATCTTCACGTCCAAGGAGAAATGCCAGGCGCATCTGGAAAACGGGTCCAAGCGCGTGCTGATCTCGGCCCCCGGCGACGGCGCGGACAAGACCATCGTCTACGGCGTGAACCATGGGACGCTGACCAAGGACGACATCGTCGTCTCGAACGCCTCCTGCACCACGAACTGCCTGTCGCCCGTCGCGTTTGTCCTGAACAACGCCATCGGGATCGAAAAGGGCATGATGACCACGATCCACAGCTACACCGGCGACCAGCCGACGCTGGACACGATGCACAAGGACCTCTACCGCGCCCGCGCCGCGGCCTTGTCGATGATCCCGACCTCGACCGGTGCGGCCAAGGCCGTGGGATTGGTGCTGCCGGAACTGAAGGGCAAGCTTGACGGTTTCGCGATGCGGGTACCGACGCCGAACGTCAGCGTGGTGGACCTGAAGTTCATCGCCAAGCGCGCCACGACGGTCGAGGAAGTGAACGCGGCGATCAAGGCGGCCGCCGATGGGCCGCTGAAGGGCATCCTTGGCTACACCAACGAAAAGCTGGTCTCGTCGGATTTCAACCACGACCCGCATTCGTCGGTCTTCCACATGGACCAGACCAAGGTCATGGACGGGACCTTCGTGTCGATCCTGAGCTGGTATGACAACGAATGGGGCTTCTCGAACCGCATGGCTGATACCGCCGTGGCGATGGGCAAGCTGATCTGAAACCCGTTGAAATTGAACTAAAAAGGCGCCATTGGGCGCCTTTTTTCATGTGCAAAGCTATGCGATAGGCGCATAGCCGCACCGCAGCATTGGCCGTTGTTTGCGCTAACAGGACGCCTATCTTGGCTGCATGCGGGAAGGAAAAGCAGACCACCCGCGATGTAGAAGGACGATGATGATGATCTCTGTGTATGAAATGCTGAAGACCGCCGCCGCCAACTATGCGCTGTATCGCCAGACCCGCGACGAAATCGCGAATCTGCCTGCGGACATCGCGCTCGACCTCGGGATCTTCCCGGGCGACGCTGACCGGATCGCTCGCGAAGCGGTCTATGGCAAGGCCGCCTGAGCCGGCCGGACGCCACGGCATATGACGTCCAAGGGGCCCACGGGCCCCTTTCGCGTCTTTAGCGGAACTTCGCGGCCAGCGCCTCGACCACCGGGGGCGTCACGAACTTTGACACGTCGCCCCCCAGCCGCGCGATTTCCTTGACCAACTTCGACGCAATGGCCTGGCGCCGGGCGTCGGCCATCATGAACACCGTCTCGATACTGGCATCCAGCGCCCGGTTCATCCCGACCATCTGGAACTCATACTCGAAGTCCGCCACCGCCCGCAGACCGCGGATGATGATCCCTGCCCCGACGTCTCGGGCGCAATCGATCAGCAGGTTTTCGAACGGATGTACGACGATTTCTCCCCCGGTCCGCGCCTGGATCGCTGTGCATTCCGCCTCGACCATCGCCACGCGTTCTTCCAGAGTGAACAGCGGCCCCTTGTCCCGGTTGATCGCGACCCCGATCACCAAACGGTCGACCAAGGCCATCGCGCGCTGGATGATGTCGATATGCCCCAGCGTGATGGGGTCGAAGGTCCCCGGATAAAGCCCGATGCGCATGGCTCCCCCTAACGGCCGCGTGTCCGGGGCACGCAACAAGATTGCGCGCGCCCGTGCAAGTGGAATTCCGCGGCTTAGAAGCCCTTGATCATGCCTTCCAGCGCATCCTTTTCCGCCGCAAGCTCCATCAGCCGCGCCTTCACGACGTCGCCGATCGAGATCAGGCCGACCATCTGCCCCTCTTCGATCACCGGCATGTGGCGGAAGCGGCCATCGGTCATCCGGCCCAGGACCGCATCGGTGCCCTCGGTCCGGGTGCAGGACACGATCTTGGCGGTCATCAGGCTTTCGACCGGGTCCTTCAGGCAGGCAGCCCCGCGCTTGCCAAGTTCCCGGACGATGTCGCGTTCCGAGACGATGCCCGTCGCCTTCTTGCCATCGGTCGAAACGATCACCGCCCCGATTCGTTTCGCCGAGAGGATCGCGGCAACCTCTTGCACCGTGGTGCCGGGTTCCACCGTGATCACGCCGAGATCGCCCTTGGATGCGAGGATTTGCTGAACGAGCATGGGTCGGCCCCTCCCTCTGACCGGAGGTAAAGGGTCAGCCTGACACAGGATTCTGTCAAGCAGAGGTTTCGACCAGGGTGTCGAGCCTGGCCATCTCGGCCCGCGCCTCGCGGGTCAGCAGGTCGGCGAAACGGTTCAGCCGGTCCAGCCGCGCATCGCCTTCGTGCCGGATCAGCCAGAAGCTGCGGACAAGGTGGATGCGGTCGGTCAGGATGCGCGTCAGCCCGGGCGCTGCGGGCAGGGCAAAGTCATGAACGACCCCCACCCCCGCCCCGGTTCGCAGCCAGTTCAGCTGGACAGAGACCGAGTTTGACGTAAGCGTCGCCGGGCCGATCCCGATCTCGGCCAGGTAGTCGAGTTCCTTGTCGAAGATCATGTCGGGGATGTAGCCGACGATCCGGTGGGCCTGCAGATCGGCAGGCATCAGGATCGGCGGTGCGCTGGCAAGGTAGTCGCGACTGGCGGCCAGATGCAGGCGGTAATCGGTCAGCTTTTGCACGGTCAGGCGGCCCGCCTCGGGGCGGGAGACGGCGATAGCCATGTCCGCTTCGCGTTTGGACAGGTTGAAGACGCGGGGGAGTGCGACGATCTGCACCTCCAGCCCGGGGTTTGCGTCGCAGATGCGGGACAGGACCTGCGGCAAGAGGTAGTTCGCACAGCCATCCGGTGCGCCAAGGCGGATGAGGCCGGTGAGGCCGCCGGGTCCCGACAGGCTTTCCTCGGCGCCAAGGGCGGCACGTTCGGCCTGTTCGGCATGGGGGATCAGCCGCGCACCCTCCTCGGTCAGCGCATAGCCTTGCGGGGATTTGGTGAAGAGCCGCGCCTTTGTCGCCTCTTCCAGCCGGGCAATGCGGCGGCCCACGGTGGCCGGGTCGATCTTCAGCCGCTTGCCCGCCGCCGACAGGCTTTCCGTCCGCGCCACGGCAAGGAACACGCGCAGGTCGTCCCAGTCCATCCTTGCATTCCTGCAAAACCCTTTTGGCACATTGCCGCTTTGTCTGGCGTTTGTGCAAGGGTAAAAGGACGCCAACTCAAGGGAGGATTCCATGCAAGAGATCGGACACTGGATCAACGGCAAGCGCGTCGCGGGCACCTCGGGCCGCTTCGCCGATGTCATGAACCCCGCCACGGGCGAAGTGCAGGCGCGGGTGGCACTCGCCACGCTGGGCGAGCTGGACCATGCCATCCAGGAGGCCGCCAAGGCCCAGGTCGGCTGGGCCGCGACCAACCCGCAGCGCCGCGCGCGGGTGATGATGGCCTTTGGCGCCCTCATCAACCAGAACATGGACAAGCTCGCCGAGATGGTGGCCCGTGAGCATGGCAAGACCATCCCCGACGCCAAGGGCGACGTGCAGCGCGGCCTTGAGGTGATCGAGGTCTGCATGGGCGCGCCCGCGATGCTGAAGGGCGAGATGATGGACAGCGCGGGCCCCGGCATCGACCTGTACGCCATGCGCCAACCCCTTGGCGTCGTTGCCGGAATCACGCCGTTCAACTTCCCGGCGATGATCCCCTTGTGGAAGATCGGACCGGCCTTGTCCTCGGGCAACGCGATGATCCTGAAGCCGTCGGAACGGGTGCCCTCGACCTCGCTGTTCCTCGCGGAACTCTTGCAACAGGCAGGCCTGCCGGATGGCGTGCTGCAGGTGGTGAATGGCGACAAGGAAGTGGTGGACGGCATCCTTGACCACCCGGTGATCCAGGGCGTGGGCTTCGTCGGTTCGACCCCGATCGCGCAGTATATCTATGGCCGCGCGGCGTCGAACGGGAAGCGGGCGCAGTGCTTCGGCGGGGCCAAGAACCACATGATCATCATGCCGGACGCCGACCTCGACAAGGCCGCCGACGCGCTGGTGGGTGCGGGCTATGGCGCGGCGGGTGAGCGCTGCATGGCGATTTCCGTCGCGGTGCCGGTGGGCGAAAAGACCGCCGATGCGCTGATCGAACGCTTGGTGCCGCGGATCGAGAAGTTGAAGGTCGGCCCCTATACCGCTGGAAACGATGTGGATTTCGGCCCGGTCATCACCAAGCAGTCGAAGGACCGCATCCTGGGCCTGATCGACTCGGGCGTCGAACAGGGTGCTAAGCTGGTGGTCGACGGTCGCGGCTTCAAGCTGCAGGGGTACGAGAACGGCTTCTTCGTCGGCCCCTCGCTCTTCGACCATGTCACCCCGGACATGGAGATTTACAAGCAGGAGATCTTCGGGCCGGTCCTCTCCACCGTTCGCGCGGGGTCCTACGACCAGGCGCTGAAACTGGTGATGGACAACGAATACGGCAACGGCACCGCGATCTTCACCGCCGACGGCGACACCGCGCGCGACTTTGCCTCCCGCGTCAACGTGGGCATGGTCGGCATCAATTTCCCGATCCCGGTGCCGCTGTCCTATTTCAGCTTCGGCGGCTGGAAGCGGTCAGCCTTCGGCGACCTGAACCAGTACGGGCCGGACGCTTTCCGCTTTTACACCAAGACCAAGACCGTCACTGCGCGGTGGTTCAGCGGCATCAAGGAAGGCGCGAGCCTGAACTTCAAGGCGCTGGACTAAGCCTTTCCGCGCGGCGAGGAATTTCTTGCCGCGCGGTCCATCGGGACTATGCTGTTTGGCGTTCCTGCGTCCGGTGACCTGATGTTCCGAGTTCTCGTTCTGGCATTGACCCTTCCCGGCCTATCCGGCGCTACGCTTGCGGGCGGCTGCACGTCGCTGGTCAAATCCATGTGCCCCGGCGCTGCAACCGAGGCGGAATCGCCAACGGACAAGACCGGCCGCCGCGTCCTCAAGGTCGAGGTCCGGCCCCCGGCCTTTGCCATCGGCGATCGCTTCCCGGTCGAGGAGCACTCACTTCTGATGAACCCGACGCGGTATGGGCTGGAAGGCTCGGACGGGACCTGGCGCTACTATGCGCTGGACGGGACCGTCTACAAGGTCGATACCACCACCGCGCAGATCATCGAAGTGATCCGTGACAGCCGCACCTGGGGCCTGCGCTAGTCATTCGGCGGCCACCCGGCGCGGACGCAAAAGGTCCTTGAGGTAACGCCCCGTGTGACTGGTCTCGACCTTCACAATGTCCTCTGGCGTGCCGGTCGCCACGATCAGCCCACCGCCATCCCCGCCTTCCGGGCCGATGTCGATGACCCAGTCGGCGGTCTTGACCACGTCGAGGTTATGTTCGATCACCACCACGGTATTCCCCTGTTCCACAAGGGAATGAAGCACTTCCAGGAGTTTCCTCACATCCTCGAAGTGGAGGCCAGTGGTCGGCTCATCAAGTATGTACAGCGTCCGGCCCGTCGCCCGGCGGGACAGTTCCTTGGACAGCTTGACCCGCTGCGCCTCGCCACCCGACAGCGTCGTCGCCTGCTGGCCGACCTTGATGTAGCCAAGGCCCACCTCGCAGAGCGCCTCCATCTTTTCGCGGATCGCGGGGACCGCCTGGAAGAAGTCGCGGGCGTCTTCGCAAGTCATGTCAAGAACGTCGGCGATGCTCTTGTTCTTGAACTTTATTTCCAGAGTTTCACGGTTGTAGCGATGGCCCTTGCAGGTCTCGCAGGTGACGTAGACGTCGGGCAGGAAGTTCATCTCGATCTTGAGGACGCCATCGCCCTGGCAGGCCTCACAGCGCCCGCCCTTGACGTTGAAGCTGAACCGCCCCGGCCCGTAGCCGCGCGCTTTCGATTCCGGCAGGCCCGCGAACCAGTCGCGGATGGGCGTGAAGGCACCGGTGTAAGTGGCTGGATTTGAACGCGGAGTCCGGCCAATGGGCCGCTGGTCGATGTCGATGACCTTGTCGAGGTGTTCAAACCCCTTGATCGTTTCGCAAGGCGCGGGCGTCTCATGCGCCCCGTTCAGTCGCATGGCCGCGGTCTTGAACAGAGTCTCGATGGTCAGCGAGGACTTGCCGCCCCCCGACACGCCCGTCACGCAGACGAACTTGCCCAAGGGGAACTCCGCCGTGACGTTTTTCAGGTTGTTGCCCGTCGCGCCCACCACGGTCAGCGTCTTGCCGTTCCCCCGGCGTCGCGCCTTCGGCACCGAAATCGCCCGCGCGCCAGAGAGATACTGGCCGGTGAGGCTGGCCGGATCGGCGGCCACGTCCTGTGGTGTCCCATGGGAAACCACCATCCCGCCATGCACCCCGGCCCCCGGCCCCATGTCGAAGACATAGTCCGCCTCGCGGATCGCATCCTCGTCATGTTCCACCACCAGCACCGTGTTCCCCGCATCGCGCAGGTTCTTAAGCGTGGTCAGGAGCCGGTCATTGTCGCGCTGGTGCAGGCCGATGGAGGGCTCGTCCAGCACATAGAGCACACCCGTCAGCCCCGACCCGATCTGGGACGCCAGCCGGATGCGCTGCGATTCCCCACCCGAAAGCGTTCCCGCCGCGCGGCTCATCGTCAGGTAGTTCAGGCCGACATTCACAAGGAATCCAAGCCGTTCGCGAATTTCCTTCAGGATAGCCTTGGCGATCTCGTTCTGCTGTTTCGTCAGCGTCTCGGCCACGCCTTCGACCCAGGCGAAGGCTTCGGTGATCGACATCTGCACCACCTGCCCGATATGCAGCCCGGCGATCTTCACCGCCAGCGCCTCGGGCTTCAGACGATAGCCACCGCAGGCCCCACATGCGCGGTTCGACTGGAAGCGCTCCATCTCCTCGCGGCTCCAGGCGCTGTCCGTCTCGCGGTAGCGGCGTTCCATGTTGGGGATGATCCCCTCATAGACCCGCTTGACCTGGTAGACGCGGCCCCCTTCGTCATAGCGGAACTCGATCTCCTCGCCCTTCGATCCGCGCAGGAAGAGGTCCTTCACCGTGTCGGGCAGGTCCTTCCACTTGGCCTTGAGGTTGAAGCCATAGTGCTTGGACAGCGCCTCCATCGTCTGGGTCAGGTAGGGCGACTTCGACTTGGCCCAGGGCGCGATGGCCCCTTGCAACAGGGTCAGGTTCTGGTCCGGCACGACGAGGCGTTCGTCGAAGAACAGCTCCATCCCCAGCCCGTCACAGACCGGGCAGGCCCCGAAGGGGGCGTTGAAGGAAAAGAGGCGCGGTTCGATCTCGGCGATGGTGAAACCGCTGACCGGGCAGGCGAATTTTTCGGAATAGGTGATGCGGGTCGGCTCCGCGCCCTCGGCGACGTCGGCCAGTTCGATGACCGCGATCCCGTCTGCCAGGTTCAGCGCGGTGCGGAAGCTGTCGGCCAGCCGCGTCTCGATGCCCTCGCGCACGACGATCCGGTCCACTACGACGTCGATGTTGTGGCGGAACTTCTTGTCGAGGGTGGGCGGCTCCTCCAATTCGTAGAAGGCCCCGTTGACCTTGACGCGCTGGAAGCCCTGTTTCCGAAGCTCCAGGAACTCCTTCTTGTACTCGCCCTTGCGGTCCCGGATGATCGGAGCCAGGAGATAGGCCCGCGTCCCCTCCGCCATCGCCATCACGGCGTCAACCATGTCCTGCACCTGCATCGCGGTGATCGGCAGACCTGTCGCCGGGGAATAGGGCGTGCCGACGCGGGCGAACAGTAGGCGCAGGTAGTCGTAGATCTCGGTCACCGTGCCGACGGTCGACCGCGGGTTCTTCGAGGTGGTCTTCTGCTCGATCGAAATCGCAGGCGAGAGGCCCGAGATATGGTCGACATCCGGCTTGCCCATCATGTCGAGGAACTGGCGGGCATAGGCGGACAGGCTTTCGACATACCGCCGCTGGCCTTCCGCATAGATCGTGTCGAAGGCGAGCGAAGACTTACCTGAGCCCGACAGCCCGGTGATCACCACCAACTGGTCGCGCGGAATCGCGACGTCGACGCCCTTGAGGTTATGCTCGCGGGCGCCCCGCACTTCGATGAACTTCTGTTCGGCCATGAGAACCCCCGGGGCATGCGGCCAAGAGATAGTGCGTCGCGGCCGAGTCTCCAACCAGAATTTGTGAACTAAAGGTGAACAAAGGTCAACCGACGTGGCGTTGGCGGCGGCGGGCCTGCAAGTGATGCACGGCGATGCCGAGGCTGCACAGAAGGACGGCAGCGATGGCCAGGCCGGGAGGGCCAGCGCTGGCAAGAAGGGCGGCGAGGACCGGGGTGCCGCTGGTGGTGCCAAGGTTGCCCAGCTGTGCCACCGCTCCGGCGGCACGGGCGCGGTCTTCGGGGGTGGCGTTGAGTTCCGGGATGGAGGCAAAGCTCGCGCCCTGGACGATGCCAAGCGCGGCGGAGAGGAGGAAGCCCCCTGCCACCATGCCCGCCCCGTGGCCCCAGAAGGCCCAGAGCAGGAGGAAGCCGGGGATGGCGGCCAGGTAGCCCAGCTGGACCAGGCGGACGGCGGACATCCGCCCGAGGAGCCGGACGCCGAGGGTGAGGAAGACGGCGATGGAGACGAGAGGCATCCCGGCGGCGATCAGGGCGCGGTGGGTCTCGGGCGTTTCCGGGGGAAGCAGGGTCAGGACGGCGACGTAGAGGAAGGTGTAGCAGCAGAACCCCATGGCTGGGGCGGCGAGGCGGGGGGAGGCGTAGATGGCCGCGTGCTGGGCGAGGAGGTTGCCCATGGGGAGGGCCTGGCCCTTCGGGTCGGGAGGGAGGGTCAGGGCCAGGATCGCGGCGAGGGCGGCCATGTAAACGGCGTGGCCGAGGAAGAGGCTGGTGGGGGTGAGGTGCGGGCCGATCAGGGCGAGGATCGTGTAGGTGACGCCGAAAAACGAGGACCAGAGGGTCATGGCGAGGGGGCGGCGTGGCTCGGGTGCGAGGGCCGCGATCATCGTGGGGCCGACGACGACGATGGAAAGGTGGGAGGCGCCCTCAATGATGCGGGAGGCCAGCATCAGGGGGTAGGCGGGCATCAGGGACTGGAGGGCGGACATCGCGGCCCCGGCGGCGAGGGCGGCGACGATGGCGCGGCGGGGGCCGATGCGGGCGACCAGCAGCCCGGCGGTGGTTCCGAAGATCAGGCCGACCATCCCGACGATGGAGACGACGAGGCCGAGGGCGACCTCACCCTGCCCGCCGTAGGTCGCCCGCAGGTCCTCGTAAAGGATCGAGATCTTCCCGAACTGGGCGGCCGCACCGAGGCCGGCGCACCAGAGGAGGAGGACGAGGAGCATGGGGGGAAGCGGGCGCATGGCGATTGGTAGCCCGTTTGGCGGCCGGAGGCCAGAGGGCTGTCCACGGTGGACAAACGCGGGTCCTTGAAGGATTCCAATGACTTGCTCGCGGGCGTTAGGGGTTTCTTAACACCCCATTTTCGCGAGTCGGAGGAGCAGCGGCACCGACATAAAACGTGAATGCACAGCATCATGTCAGGCTTGCAAAGTTTTCATGAAGCTTCAGCATAGGTTTCATGAAGACTGTCGCCGCATTCCTGTTTCTGACCCCGATCCTGCTTGCCCCGAAGGCCCAGGCGGCAGACCTGTGCCTGCTGGTGGCCAGGCTGAACCAGACGCTGGTTGCCGATACCGGATATCAGGCGGTTCCCTGTCCCGAGATCGGCTTTGCGGCGCTGGACGGCCAGCCGGGGATGCGGTCGCAGGCGGGGGCCTTTTTCCCCGACACCGGCCGGATCGAACTGGCCCCGGACCTGAACCTTGCCACGCCTTATGGGCAAAGCTTCCTGCTGCATGAGATGGTCCATGCCGCACAGTTTGCGGAAGGCGCGGACCAGACCGCGCCCTGCCCTGCCGCGCTGGAGGCCGAGGCTTACCGGGTGCAGGCGGAGTTCCTGCACGACGCCGGGCTGGTGTGGGACGCGCTGTTCACGCGGATGCTGGGCGAGCAGTTGGGGAACTGCGGCGCACACCCTGATTACTGAGGGCCGGGGGCCTGCCGACGAAACACCAACAACGCAGCAGGCAGCATCAGTCCTTCTGCGCCATTGCCCAAGCGACCACCGGACAATCCGGGTCATCGGTCAGGTCGTCATCGTCGCAAAGCGCTGGCGGCCAGGGGGTTTCCAGGTTCCTTTGCGCGACGTGGCGGTTGCCCCATTGATGACTTTGCACGCGGTCCGGATCGAACCCGCCTTCGACCAGCAGGTTCTTCAACCCCCGCGCCGACCAGCGCGAACAATCGACCGGAGCGCCGTGGAAGGGCGCGAAGAACGGCACCGCGACCCAGAACCAGCCACCCTTCCGCAGCATCCGGTAGATGGAGCGGGTGGCGGCGTAGGGGCGGTCCAGATGTTCCCACACCTGGTTGGCGAGGATCAGGTCAAAGCGGACCACCTTGCCGTCACCATCCAGCATCGGACCCTTGCAGGGGTCGAACTTCCAGCGGTTCAGCGCCCGGTAGGTGCGGAAGGGAAAGCCCTGCCCCCATTTCCCCGAAAGCTCCAGGACGTCGAGAGTTTCGGGACCAAGACTGTTGATCCAGTCCCGACTTTCCTTCTGCATGACGACCCGGTTGAGGGATGGCATCAGATGTGGAGCGCCCGCCCATAGGCGTCGAGCACGGCCTCGTGCATCATCTCGGAAAGGGTCGGGTGCGGGAAGACGGTGTTCATCAGGTCTTCCTCGGTGGTTTCAAGCGACCGCCCGACGACATAGCCCTGGATCAGCTCGGTCACTTCCGCCCCGACCATGTGGGCACCCAGAAGCTCACCCGTCTTGGCGTCGAAAACCGTTTTCACCAAGCCTTCCTGTTCGCCAAGCGCGATGGCCTTGCCGTTGCCGATGAAGGGGAAGCGGCCGACCTTGACGGTATGGCCCGCGTCCTTGGCCTTCTGTTCGGTGAGGCCGACGCTGGCCACCTGCGGGTGGCAATAGGTGCAGCCCGCGATGGAATTGGGCTTGATCGGATGCGGATGGCCGCCTGCGATCAGTTCGGCGACCATCACCCCTTCGTGGCTGGCCTTGTGCGCAAGCCAGGGTGCCCCGGCGATGTCGCCGATGGCGTACAGGCCTTCGACGCCAGTGCGGCAATATTCATCGGTCACGACATGGGTGCGGTCGATCTTCACGCCCAAAGCCTCAAGCCCGAGGTTTTCGACATTTCCGACGATCCCCACGGCAGAGATCACGGTGTCGAAGTCCTGCGTGGTGACCTTCCCGTCCTGCTCGATATGGGCAGTGACCCCCTGCCCCGGCTTGCGGTCGAGTTTCTTGACCGCGGCTTTCTCAAGGATCTTCATCCCCTGCTTGACGAACTGCTTCTTGGCGAAGGCGGAGATTTCCGCGTCTTCCACGGGAAGGATGCGGTCCATGACTTCCACGACAGTCGTGTCGGAGCCCAAGGTGTTGAAGAAGCTGGCAAACTCGATACCGATCGCGCCCGAGCCGATCACCAACAGTTTCTTCGGCATCCGGGTCGCGACCAGCGCGTGCTTGTAGGACCAGACGAGATCGCCGTCCGCCTCCAGCCCCGGAAGTTCGCGGGCGCGCGCGCCGGTGGCGAGGATGATCGACTTCGCGGTCAGTTCCTCGACCCCTTTGTCGGTCTTGACGCTGACCGTGCCCTGCTTCGGCAGCGTCGCCGCGCCCATGAAGACGGTAACCTTGTTCTTCTTCATCAGGTGGCCAATGCCGCCCGACAGTTGTTTCGCCACCGCGCGGGACCGGGCGACCACGGCGGGCAGGTCATAACCGATACCTTGGGCCGAAAGGCCAAATTCCTTGGCGCGGTGCATCAGGTGGAAGACCTCGGCTGACCGCAGCAGCGCCTTGGTCGGAATGCAACCCCAGTTCAGGCAAATGCCGCCCAGGTGTTCACGTTCGACGATGGCGACCTTCAGGCCCAGCTGGCTGGCGCGGATGGCGGCGACATAGCCCCCCGGTCCGGCACCGATCACGATAACGTCGAAGTTTTGGGCAGCCATTCTTCCCTCCCTGGAAAAAGTAGTTTGCCATTAAACTATCCGAAAACCCCAAGCAATACTGGCGTTGCCGTGGGCCTATGCGCCGGATGCATGGCTTTTCTCTTGCGCGGCGCGCAGGTCGTTGACCAGCGCCGGATAGGCCCCGGCATCCAGGAAGGCCTGTTCCTCGTCCGTCGTCTTGCGCCCCAAGGCGGCGTTGCGGAAGGGAAAGCGGCCGAAGCGGGCGATGATCTCGCGGTGGGCGCGGGCGTGGAGGAGGAAGTCATCATCGGTGATGCGGGCGGCGGAAAGCTCGACCGACCAGTCTTGGTCCGTCAGGTCCTCGGCATGTTCGAACGGCAGGTAGAAGAAGGTGCGCTCGGGTTCCGGCACCTCGACGTCCCAGCCAAGCGCCACGGCCCGGCGGGCGGCGGCGCGGGCACGGGCATCGGTGGCAAAGGCGCGGGCATCGCCGCGGAACATGTTGCGCGGGAACTGGTCGGTGAGGATCAGGTAGGCCAGCGTGCCCGTGGGGCCATCGACCCAATGCTCCAGCCCGCCGTCATGCGCGGCCTGCCAGAGGTCGCCAAACCGGTCGCGGCAGGCGATGTCGACAGCCTCGCCGCCGTTGAACCAGCCCTTGGGGCCGATCTCGGTAATCCAGAAGTCCAGAAGTTCGACCGGGTCAGACATGGGGCCTCCGCCTATGGGGGAAGCCTTGCAGGGATTGGGGGGCCGTGCAACCCGAAGATGTCAGGCGGCCTTCGGATGGTCGTCCTTCGCGGCCTCGTCCAGCACCGCTTCGACCGCGAGGGGAGAGGCGCCAGGCGTCACGCCGCGGAAGGCACCGGTGACGGCGGGGGCGGCACGGCGGGTCATCCGGTAGGCGGCGTAGGCGACGAGAAGGACGTAAAGCGCGCCGATGAACAGGAAGAACCCGGATGGTCCGACCTGTTCCATCATCCAGCCGGTCGCGGTCGGCCCGAAGACGGCGCCGAAGCCGTTCAGGAAGATGAGGCCGGCGGAAGCGCCCGCCATCTGCTCACGCGGGAGGAAGTCGTTCGTGTAGGCGATGAGCAGCGCATAGACCGGGTTGGTGATGCCGCCAAGGATCATCCCGATCCCGACAAGCGCGGCAAAGGGCAAGGGCAGGAAGGCCGCGATGGCCATGGCAACGGCGGCAACGGCGGACAGTCCCATGATCAGCGTGCGGCGGTCCATCCGGTCCGAGGCCCAGCCGATGGGGTATTGCAGGACAAGCCCCCCCAGATAGATCGCGCCGACGAAGATCGAGATCTGGCTGACCGTCAGCCCCTCTTGCGCGCCCCAGACCGCAGCCATCCCGAACATGGCCGAGAAGACCCCCCCGGTCAAAAGCATGCCGACGCAGCCGAGCGGCGAGATGCGGAAGAGGCGAGCAAAGGACACCCGGCGCGATCCATCGAAGGCGGGGGCGGGCGTGGGGGCGAGGAGGATCGGCATGAAGGCCAGCGAGACAAGGACGGAGGGCAGGATGAAAAGCGCAAAGCCGGTGGGGTCGGGCAGGTTCAGCAGGACCTGGGAAGCGATGATCCCGATCATCTGCACGATCATGTAGGCCGACAGCGCCTGGCCCCTTGTGTCATTGCTGGCGGTGTTGTTGATCCAGCTTTCGGCCGTGATGTAGATCCCGGAAAAGCAGAAGCCCGCAAGGACGCGCAGGGCTGTCCAGACCATCCAGTCGGGGTAGACCGGGTAGATCACCAGGATCGCCGAGATCAGCGAGCCAAGCGCTGCAAAGACGCGCACATGCCCCACCCGCCGGATCATCTGCGGCGCGGCCCAAGAGCCGAAGAGGAAGCCCAGGAAGTAGGCGGCCATCACATAGGACAACTGGTACGTGGAAAACCCCTCGATATTGCCGCGGATGCCCAGAAGCGTGCCCTGGATGCCGTTGCCGACCATGAGGAGCATGACTCCCATCAGAAGCGGCCAGGAATGGGCAAGAACCTTCAGCATCGGCGGGGCCTTTCAAAGCGGCAGGTTGAAGCGCGGCGCGAGCCAGACGAGGGCAAAGTAAAGCGCGACCGTCAGGGCGCATCCCACCGCGAGTGCGGGCCAGAACCCCACGTCCTTCCTGATCAGCCAGGGCACCAGAAGGAACATCGGCAGTGACGGCAGGACATACCAGAACGTCGCCTCGGCATGGGATGCGATCCGGGCGCTGTCGCGCGTGTCGTTCCAGAGCCAGATCATGCCCAGGATCGAAATCAACGGCAACGACGCCACAAGTGCTGCAAAACCGGGGCTGCGGCGGGCAATCTCGGAAATGGCCGCGATGATCAGCCCGGAGAGGATGGCCTTGACGGCAAGATAGCCCATGCTTCGTCCTTTCCCGCCTGCGACTTGATCCCTGCCCGAACTGCCCTTCGCTGGCAAGCCGCACGCGATTGTTTCCGCGGTGACCGGTTGAAAACCCCCAAGGCCTTCCCATCTGCGGGACCATACTGAACCGCATTCACTGGAGGACGCATGTCACGGCACGGCAAGGGGCTTCGCGCCCGGTTTGATGGCGTTCTTGATACACGCGAATTGGCCGAAGCGCGCGCGGCGGGGGCGGACCTTGCCTATTGTCCGCTTCAGCAGGGCTGGGTCCACCATGCCGACGAAGATGACGAAGACCTTGCGCCGCCCCTGTCCTGGCAGCTGGGCGTGATCCCGTTGCACAAGCAGATCGGCGGCACGCCGGTCTACCGGAAGGAACCCAGCCTGGCATTGCGGGTCTGGGTCGAGGATGACCTGGCCGTCTACCGGGCGCTTCTGTCGGACGAAAGCCTGTGGACCCATATGCTGGAAGAACGCCCCGCTCGCCTTGATGACGACAGCTTGCGCGCGTTGATCGCGCTGTCGACCGAAGGCACGCATCACAAGGTGCGGGTGGCAAGCATCGGCGGGCAACCGGTGGGTCAGGTCCGCCTGGAATACGGGGCGGACCCCGCAACGGGAGAGCTGAGCTATTGGGTCGCGGCCGCTGCGCGAGGCCGGGGGATCGGTCGCCAGATGGTGGCGCGGTTTCTGGACCGGCTGGCCGTGCGCAAGCCGCATATCACCCGGATCACCGCGCGGGTGCATCCCGACAATCGCGCCTCGCAGCGGCTGTTGCTGGCCTGCGGGTTCCAGCCTTGCAGCCGCGCGACGCTGGGACTTGCGCCGCGGGGCCGCGACACGGGCGACTGGCTGGGCTTTGTCCTTACCCGCCGGGGATAAGCAGCGAGCTGTCGCCGTAAGAGAAGAACCGGTAGCCTTCACGGATCGCGTGGGCGTAGACCCTGCGGATGCGGTCTTCGCCCATCAGCGCTGCGACCAGCATCACCAGCGTCGACTTCGGCAAGTGGAAGTTGGTCATCAGCGCGTCGGTCACCCGGAACCGGTAGCCGGGGTAGATGAAGATGTCGGTCTCGCCTTCCCAAGGGTGCAGGATGCCGCCTTCGTCGGCAGCGCTTTCGATCAGCCGCAAGGCGGTGGTGCCGACGGGGATCACCCTGCCCCCTGCCCGTTTCGTCGCGTTGATCTCATCCGCCGCTGCCGCCGTGACGCGGCCCCATTCGGCGTGCATCTTGTGGGTCGTGACGTCCTCGACCTTGACCGGAAGGAAAGTGCCCGCACCGACGTGCAGCGTGACTTCGGTGAAATCGACGCCCTTCGCGGCAAGCCGCTGCAGCAGGTCCTGATCGAAATGCAAGGACGCCGTGGGCGCGGCGACGGCCCCGGAATGGCGGGCGAAGACGGTCTGGTAATCGGTGCGGTCCTGGTCGTCGGCCGCGCGTTTCGCCGCGATGTAGGGGGGCAGCGGCATCACCCCGGCTTCGGCCAGGGCCTGGTCGAAATCTGCGCCCGCAAGGTCGAATGTGAGCACCAGGTCGGTTTCCGATTTCTCGGCCACGGTGGCCGAAAGGCGGTCGGAAAAGCGGATCACCTCGCCCGGCTGGACCTTGCGCAGGGGTTTTGCCAAGGCGCGCCAGCCCACTGCCCGGGGTTCGAGAAGCGTGATTTCCACCTTTGCCACCGCCTCGCCGCGTTGACGGGTGCCGAAGAGGCGCGCGGGAAGCACCTTGGTGTTGTTCAGGACCAGCCGGTCGCCGGTGTGGAAGATGTCAACCAGATCATGGACATGCCGGTCGCTGATCCGGTCGCCTTCCGCCAGAAGGAGCCGCGCCGAGGTGCGGGGCCGGGCGGGGCGCGTGGCGATCAGCGCCTCGGGCAGGTCAAAGTCGAAATCGGCCAATCTCATTCGTTGTCGGCCTTCATCCGCCACCCTCGGCGTCCTTCAGGTTCGGCGGGCGCTGACGGAAGAGCTCGCGGAACATGCCCGGCGTCAGCACCGACAGCGGGTTGACCGCGACCTCGGGGTTATCCGACGTGCCGGTGACCCGATAGTTGAAGCCGAACAGCCCTTCGCCGCGCCGTGTCAGGATTTGCCCCACCCCGTTCACCAGATAGATCGGCGAGATGACCCCCTGCAGGTCGATCTGGCCCGAGCCGTTCAGGTAAAGCCCTGCGAAGGAAATGCCAAGCGAGGCCCCGACGGCCGAGCCCTGGGTGATCTCGACCGCCTTGGGTGTCAGCACGAACCTGACCTCGCCGTTGTTGAAGGCAAGCCCTGCGCCGTTCATCTGTTCCAGAAGGCCCACGACGGAAACGGCAGACAGAAGCTCGGCCAAGGCTGGCGCGCCCTGCACGCGAAGGCGGGTGAAGGTTGCCGCGCCATCGTATTCGCCGTCGGGTCCGCGCGGGAAGAGGGTCATGTCAAGGCTGCCGCCGCGCCCCTTGTCGAAGATGCCCGCCGCCGCCATCACCGCGCCCGCGTCGTCCGAGGTGATGCGGATCGCGCTGCCGACATCGGTCGGGGCGACAACGCCCGCAAGCTGGGCCTGGCCATTGACGCCCGAGCGGAAACTGCCGTTGAACCCGCCGCGGCCGCCGAATTCGCCGCGGAAATCGGTCAGACGGATGCCGTCCGAAATCCGCAGCGCGTCAAGCCGGACCGAGACCGGCCCGGTGTCGCCTGCCTTGCCGCCGCTGTCAGGCATCCGCCGCATGTCGAGCGTCCCCCCGGTCACCGCGACATCCAGCGCCCGGCCCTTGCCCTGCCCGGTCAGCGTGACGGCGGCATCCAGCCAGTCGCCTGCCTCTACGCGGTCGAACACCGCCGCGTCCAGGCCGCCGCCTTCGCGGGTGGTGATCTTTCCCGACGCCTCCAGCCCCGGGGCGGAAAGGCTGAGCCGTTCGACGACCGGTTCCCGCGAGAGCCGCGCCTCAAGGTCAAGCGAGGCCTTGGTCTTTGCCGGTTTCGACCAGCCAAGCGCATCCAGCCGCAGCGCCAGACCGCGCAGGGTAGAGGTCAGCGTCAGTTGCGGCGGCTGGTCCTTCACCAGCGCCACGTCGATCGCCGCCGGACCTTCGCCCTTGATCGCGCCTACGGGCAGTTCGACCCCGAAATCGCGCAGGACGGCGTCCGACAGCATCACCGTGCCGTCGACCCGCGCCCGGCCCTTCTGTTCGGGGCCAAAGCCCTGGCGATAGGTCAGGTCCACCGGCATCAGGTCCAGCTTGCCCTGGCCGCGCAGTTCCAGCCCCTCGGTCGTGACCGCGACGTCGATCTCGGGCGCGGACAGGATGCGACCGGGAACCAGCGCGGGCGAGGTGAAATTGCGGATCTTGCCCGCGACGGTGAAGCTCACCTCTTCGAACGGGATCTTCGGCTTCATCGGCATCAGCAGCGTCGCCTTCAGGTCGGCCCGCCCGTCGCCAAGGTTGTAGGGCTGCCCCGCCTTGGAAAAGAAGCTGAACGGTTCCTGGTCGAGAAGCGACAGCGTGGCGGTCAGGGTCGAGGAGGTGACAAGGTCGATCTTCGCGGTCGCGGGGCGCTGGGTGATGTCGAGGATCTGGAACACGGTGCCGTCGGCCTCGATCCGGCCGCCTTCGGGGGCGATGACGTGGCCCTGATCGAGGACGACGGAATAAGTCAGGTTTTCCAGCGTGGAGTGCCCGCGCCCGTCCAGGATCGGTGGCAGGGTGCGGACAAAGCGGACGGCAGTGTCGCTGAATTCGTAGGACAGGTTGAACTGCGGCGGCACACCGGGCTTCAGCCGCAGCGCCGCCTGCACGTCGCTCAGCTGTCCCTGCCCCACGTTGTCGGCAAACCAGTCCCGGGTCTTCGGCACCGCCGACACTGGCCACAGCTTCAAGAGCCGGTCGGTCGCGATCCGGTTGAGGTCAAGGTCCAGCGCCGCATCCCAGCCCGTCGCCTCGGCCATCGCGCTGCCCGAGAGGAGCAGCCTTTCGTCGCCTTCGACCAGTGCCAGCTGCCCGATGTCCAGCCGGAAGGGCTGCAGGCTGAGCCGCGCGTCAAGCGCCCCCTGGCCAAAGCGGACCGGGGCCTCGAACAGGCCCTCGGGGTCGACCATGACCTCTTCGAAGGCGATCTGGGTCTCGATGCTGTCGGGCAACTGGCCTGGCACCAGCGGAATGGCCCCGGGGCCAAGCAGGTCGCCATGCCCCCGGGCGGTCAGGCGCAGGGATGGGCTGTCCACCATCAGGTTGGCCAGCGTGATCCGGGCCGTCGCCGGGTCATAGCTGAGCGACAGGTCCGCCCGGTCAAAGGCCACGGGCCGCGCCCCCGACCCGGGCGCAAGCTTCCCCGCCGCTAGGCCCAGCGTTGCCGAAAGCCCGGCAAAGCCGCCGTCGGTGCCCAGCCGCGCCTCAAGCGTGCCCGAAATCGGCGCGTCGAAGAATCCGAGGAACGCCAGCGGCGGGGCCATCGCAGCAAGGTCGGTCGCCGCGACCCGGTCGACCTTCGCTGTCAGCCGGGCGGTTTCGGCCGCCTTGTCGGACACAAGCGTCAGGACCGCCTGCGCCGGTGCGGTTCCGTCCAGAAGCGTCAGCCCAAGCTCGGCCGAGACGGCGTCGGTTCCGTTGGTGATGACCAGCCGCCCGTCGCCGACCTGCCAGCTGCGCCCGGCCCGTTCATCCCGCAAGGTCAGGCTGAGCCCCTCGGCCTCGATCACGGTCAGCGAGGACAGGGTGGGCGAGGCGAAAAGGCTTTCGGCTGCAAACAGGACGTCGGACGGGTCCTGCGGTCCGGCAGCCACGGCGCTGTTGTCCAGCTGCAAGTCGATCCGGCCCGCGGCATCGCGGCGGATCGCCATCCGGCCGCCAGTGAGCCGCACCTGGGCCGGACGCACCTTGCCGGACAGAAGCGCTGTCGGGTCGAAGGTCACGGCGGCCTCGGGCAGGGTCAGAAGCGACCGGCCGTCCGGGCCGAGCAGCCGGATGTCCTGCAGGCGAAAGCGCGGCACGAAATCCCGGTCGACGGCGATCTCGACCCCGCCAAGCGACAGGGCCGCCCCCTTGGGCAGCCGGACACCCGACAGGCTGTCGTTCAGGCGGGTCTCAAGCTCGGCCACGCCCCAGGTCGGCAGCTGCACGGTCTTTCCGGTATAGGCGAGCGTGAGATAGCCGAAGACCGCCGCGAACAGCACAAGCGTGACGATGACGGTCAGGCTGATCCTGCCGCGCCCCCGCCTGGCCCGCCGCATGGGGCGTGCTGCCGTCCTGTCGCCGGGCGGCGCGGTTACGGGTTCCATCCCGTCTTCCACCGCCGCCGATTGGTCCTGCATCTTCGCCTGCTGCCCCGCTGCCCGAGCCCTTGCGGCCCGACGAATGCGCAAGCGTCCGGGTGGACGCAAGCGCCTAAGTCGTGTCTTTATCTTTGCGGATCGGCCCCTAGATGGGAAGTCACAATACCGCACAAGGCAAGGAGCCGCGCATGATCACCGCAGGAGCGACCGCACCCGATTTCACCCTTCCCCGCGACGGCGGCGGCACGGTCACACTGTCCGCGCTGCGTCCGGGCAAGGTGGTGCTTTACTTCTATCCCAAGGACGACACGCCGGGTTGCACGCTGGAAGCGCAGGATTTCAACGCCCGCCATGCCGCGTTCGCGGCCGCCGGGACCACGGTGATCGGCCTGTCCAAGGACAGCGTCAAGTCCCACGACAAGTTCTGCAAGAAGCACGGGCTTGGCGGGATCATCCTGGCCTCGGACGAGACCGGCACGACCAGCGAGGATTACGGCGTCTGGTTGGACAAAAGCATGTATGGCAAGACCTACATGGGGATCGAACGCACGACCGTGCTGATCGACAGCGCGGGCCGCGTGGCGCGGGTCTGGAACAAGGTCAGCGTCAAGGGCCACGCCGACGAGGTTCTGGCGGCGGCGCAGGCGCTTTAGGGGCACGATTTTTCTGCGAAAAATCAGGGGCACAATTCTTCGCAGAAGAATTGTGGTCCGGGGGACAATGGAATGACGCAAAGCCTGGCGGACATGGCGGTGGAGGTGCTGACCACCGCCGATGGCCGCGCCAAGACCGCCCTCGGGCGCCAACACGCCGCCACCT